>Ga0209645_1001401_pt1 | contig 12105 bp, 15 predicted proteins | sample ETNvirenome_6_30_FD_184070 | JGI IMG/M metagenome (GOLD analysis project Ga0209645, IMG submission 184070) | Marine viral communities from the Pacific Ocean - ETNP_6_30 (SPAdes) (version 2) | ecosystem: Environmental > Aquatic > Marine > Oceanic | place: Pacific Ocean | collected 2013-06-19
AAGTGTTAATAAGGTTATGAATAGGTTACAAGAGTTTATAGACGAGTGTTATGATGACAAAGGTAAAATCATTTCACACGACTATGAAAAATGTGAAAAACACTTAAAGTGTAGAATGTGTAAGGATTTATAATGATAACACCAAGTTTAAGAATTAAAGTAACAGACTTCTTAGCGACTGATTACGAACAAGAGGTATTTCAGGAATTGATGAAAATAAAACAACAACCAGATATATCTGGAATAGGATTTCCATTATACTTTTGGTATGACAGAGAAAATGAAGCAGTAGATTTAAATACATTAGAACCATTTATTAAATATTGGAAATCGACAGGCGAACACGCAACTAAACTCATAATATACCCAGAACTATTTGACACTCAAAATGATTTTATTTGGTATGATATAAGACCAAGAAATTGTATTGAATATCTATCCAAACCAACACTCTCATATTTACAATATTATAGATTCGCGTATGTTTATGATAATCCGGAGACAGGAATACTCGAGGGATTGAAAGATTTTTATGAAAAATATAGTTTTGTAAGTACCAATATTTCATCCGATACTAAGAAAAGAAAACAAAAAAGAAATGACGATGAAGATAGCAATCATAGGTAGTAGGACCTACACCAACAAAAGAAACATTAAGAACTTTATGTTCCGACTAAAAATGGAACATCCAGATGTAGAAATAGTTTCTGGTGGTGCAAAAGATGGAGCAGATAAATATGCAAAGAAGTTCGCATTAGAATTTAAAATACCTTATAGTGAGTTTCCACCACAACACCAAACCCATAATATGTATTGTGTAATGGAAGCTTACAATTATGGTAAACCATACAATGTTGGATATTATCACAAAAGAAATAAAGATTTAGTTAAATATTCTGATAAGGTTGTAGCTTTTTGTAAAGACGGAGAGATAACCAATGGAACAAGGTCGGCGTTAGAATATTGTAAAAAAATAAATAAAAAATTCGTTATTTTGAGTTAAAGTTGATATTTATATATACATATATACAGGAATAATATGAAAGAAGATAAATTAACATCAGTAAAAATCATAGATGAACTATATAAAAAGTTCAAGGAAAAGTCTATTCGTGATGACTTTTCACTGCAAAAATTAGTGAATCGTAGTTTAGAATTATTTGTCTATGACGAGGAGTTCAAGAAAAAAATTTTAGAGTATGAGAACTTAGAAGAAAGCGGTTCAAAATACTAAAAACAAAAGAAGGGTTATATGGCGGATATAAAATTACCAAAATTAAAAGAAGTAAAAAAGATTAAAGAAATCGAAAAAAGAAATAAGAAAAAAATCTTACTCTTATCAGATGACTTGAGAATGTCAAGTGGTGTTGGAACAATGTCAAGAGAGATTGTGACTGGAACTATTGACAAATATGACTGGGTTCAACTGGGTGGAGCAATCAAACATCCCGACAAAGGAAAAGTCTTTGATATGAATCAGTCTATGGCTGAAGAAACTGGTGTTCAAGACGCTTCATTAAAAATATATCCTATTGACGGATATGGAGACCAAGACTTTTTAAGAAATATACTTAAAGTAGAAAAACCAGACGCAATCTTACATTACACAGACCCAAGATTTTGGAAGTGGTTATATGATATGGAACACGAAATAAGACAAAACATACCAATATTTTACTATAACATTTGGGATGATTTACCTTATCCAAGGTGGAACGAACCATTTTACGAAAGTTGTGATTTGATTATGAACATTTCAAAACAAACACATAACATAGTTCAAAATGTATGTCAGAACAAACCAAGAACAGATTGGGATTCAACTTATGTTCCACACGGAATAAATGAAAAGTATTTTTATCCAGTAAAAGATGAAAAAGAATTGTTAGAATTAAATAAAATGAAGTCTGAATTATTTAATAGTAAAGATATAGAATTTTGTCTATTTTATAATAATAGAAACATTAGAAGAAAGATGACTTCAGATACCATTCTGGCATTCAAAACTTTCGCAGATAGATTACCAAAAAAACAAAGAGACAAAACAGCGTTTGTTCTACATACTCAAGCGGTTGATGGAGCAGGGACAGATTTACCAGAAGTGGTTAGAGAAATATGTCCAGACTTAAACATAATATTTTCAACCAACAAGTTGTCAAATAAACATTTGAATTACCTTTACAATATAGCGGATGTAACGATTAATTTAGCGTCCAATGAAGGATTCGGATTAGGAACTTGTGAATCTCTAATGTGTGGAACACCAATAGTTGTAAATGTTACAGGTGGATTACAAGACCAATGTGGATTTAAGTTAAGAGGAGAACATTTAACTTATAGAGATTATGGTGCGATTGAATCATTACACGATTGGAGAAAGTGGGAGAACAACGAAGAACTAACTCACGGAGAGTGGGTAAAACCAGTATGGCCTAAGACTCGTTCATTACAAGGTTCACCACCAACACCATACATTTTTGATGATAGATGTGATTGGATAGATGCGGCAGACTCTATCCAACATTTTTATGAGATGTCAAAAGAACAAAGAGAAGAGTGTGGATTCAAAGGACACGAGTGGGTTTGTGGAGATGAAGCGATGATGAGTGCAAGAGCGATGTGTGGTTTGTTCATAGACCATATGGAAACTGCATTTGATAAATGGACACCAAGAGAAAGATATGAGGTAATAAAAGTATGAAACCAATGATATTAATAACAGCACCAGTTCAGACTCGTAGTGGTTATGGAAATCACTCAAGAGATATATGTAGAGCGTTAATCGAATCAGACAAATATGATGTCAGAATTCAATCAGTTCGTTGGGGAAACACACCACTAAATGCATTAGAAGAGGGTAATCCACATCACAAAATGATAAGTGATAAACTTATGGGAGACCCTAATTTAGAAAGACAACCAGAATTACACATTCATATTGTGATACCAAATGAATTTCAAACATTAGGTAAAAAGAATATTGGTATTACAGCTGGGATAGAACACACTCAACCACAGGCACAATGGATAGAGGGTGTGAATCGTATGGATATGACAATATGCACTTCGGAGTTTACTAAGAGAGGATTCCAAAGTACATCCTACGACAAACAAGATGTCAGAACCGGTCAAGTAATTGGTAGTTTGAGTGTTCAAAAACCATTAGAGGTATTGTTTGAAGGAGCAGACCCAGATATATACAAAGAGACAAAAGAGTTATCGGACAAACTAAAAGAAGAGTTTTCTAAAATAGATGATGACTTTTGTTTTCTCTATGTAGGACATTGGTTAAGTGGTAATCTCGGAGAAGATAGAAAAGATACAGGTATGATGATTAAAGTATTTTTAGAAACATTTAAAAATACAAATAATCCACCAGCATTAATACTGAAAACAAGTTCAGCTGGATTTTCAGTAACAGATAGAGTTTCTATTTTAGAAAAAATTAATATGATTAGGTCTGATGTTCAAGCAAATACTCTACCTAATGTATATTTATTACACGGAGACTTGACTGACGAGGAAATGAATCAAATGTATAATCACCCGAAAGTAAAAGCACATTTAACATTTACTCACGGAGAGGGATTTGGAAGACCATTGTTAGAAGCATCATTTAGTGGTAAACCAATTTTAGCACCTATCGCTACTGGTCAAGCGGACTTTTTAGATAGAGACTATACTATTGAACTACCACACCAAATGACAAAGGTTCCTAATAGTGCATTTCCAAAAGAATATCAGAACCACGAGGCAAAATGGTCAACCGTAAATTACAACACAGCGAGTAGAATTATGAGGTCAGTATTTACTGATTACAAAAAATATCAACTCAAAGGTAAAAAACAGATGATTGTCAATAGAGAATTATTCACTCACGAGAAGATGAGAGATAAATTAGAATCTATCGTTGACAAGATGTTAGATAGTATGGCTAAAAAGGTTGAATTGAAAATACCTAAGTTAAAAGAGAAACCAGATTCGGTAAAATTAAAACTACCAAAATTGAAAAAGGGATAATATGGCAGAGATAAAAATAACTTGTCCTAATTGTTTTAATGATGAAAAATGTTTTGAGGACAAATTAGAAATAGAGGAGTTTAGTTCTTTTATGTGTTTTAATTGTGGTTTTACAAGTAATTCACTATACAAGAATGACTCGGATAGTTTAAAGAAAGTTCAAGAATCATCAACAGAATTGATGAATGAAATTAGTATGTATGATTATGATAGAAAAATACATTGGTTTCCTTCAATTTTGAATATGGGTAAGTTAGGGATAATATATCCAGAGGGAACCAGAAATAATTGGATATGGAAATACGCGACGGTTCGTCAGCTAACAGAGGAAGAAAAGAAAGACCCTAAATACAAAGGACACGAACAAACATTAGATGTAGAAAATGCAAAAACATATGGACAATATGAATTTCTACAAGCGTGTCAGGATATGGGAATCGTTAAGGAATTATGAGAAATACTATTTGGCAAAAAGTTCAACCAGGACAGATAGTTTCTTTTTTATACAAAAGTAAGAACTCTTCCAAAACTGAAAAAAGAACTGTATTGTGTATCGACCCAGAATACACCTATCGAAAAAAATCTACTAAACGAAATGTTAAGTTATTTGTTGGACTACAATTAGAGACTACATTAAGAGGTCCTATAAACGCCAGAACATTAGACCAAGCAATTAGATTACTTGGTGGTGCACAATTGGATAAGGGTGTAGTTGAGGTTGGAAACTTTGAAGATAATATGGACGATACAGATGTTGATTTGGTTTACAGAACATTGAAGAGATTTATAAAAAAACACGATGTTTTCAGAACATACTTTTTACGAGAATGTAAAAAAAGAAGAGTTTACTTGATTGATAATTATCGTAGATTACCAGCGAGTCAAAGTAAAAAAATAATAAATGAACAAAACTTGGAGAAACTAACTAATGAGTCTTAAAATCAGTTATAGTATAACTTGTTATAATGAGCACACAGAATTAGATAATTTATTAGACCACTTATCTAAACACATTAGAGATGAAGATGAAGTGGTGGTTACACAAGATATATCAAAAAAAGGGACTGGTATTTTTGAACCAGAATTTCAAGCACTTGAAAAAGTATTAGAAAAGTATGAGTATCACAATTTTTTTAAACCAGGACAACTAAAAGTAAAGACATTTGAATTTAAGAAAGACTTTGCTGAGTTAAAGAACTTCGCCAAAAAACAATGTTCAGGAGATTTTATATTTAGTATTGACGCAGATGAAATACCAAATGAAACATTAATAAATCAATTACCACAAATATTAGAAATCAACGATACAGATTTGATATGGGTTCCAAGAATTAATATCGTTGAAGGTATTACATCTTGGCATTTACATCATTGGCATTGGAGACAAACTGAACAGGGATGGATTAATTTTCCAGACTATCAAGCGAGAATATTTAGAAATTCTGAACACATTAAATGGATTAAACCAGTTCACGAAGTTATAGATGGAGCAAAAACATACGCTCATTTACCACCACAAGAAGAATTGACTTTACTACACAAAAAAGAAATCAATAAACAAGAACAACAAAACAGATTATACGATACAATTATATAGGAGATACTATGAATATATTAGTTACAGGTGGAGCAGGTTTTATTGGAACAAACCTAATCAAACAATTAGTAAAAGACGGACTACACAATGTTGTCAGTATTGATAACTACTCGACAGGTAAAGAAGAAAATCATCAAGAGGGTTGTACTTATCACGATGTAGATATCAGAGATGCGGTTGATTTTGACTTCTTTATGGATAGTCCAGATATTATTTATCATCTGGCAGCACTTCCAAGAATACAACCTTCATTTGAGTTTCCAGCATTAACTATGGAAATCGGTATGTTAGGAACTATGAATATATTGGAGTGGGTAAGAAATAAAGATAATAAACCTATGGTAATCTACGCTGGTTCATCATCAGTTCATAGTGGACATTATGAAAACCCATACACATTTTCAAAAGTAATGGGAGATGAACTTTGTATGTTTTATAAACAAACTTTTGGAGTTAACTCTAAAATTTGTAGATTTTATAATGTGTATGGACCACACCAACTTACAGAGGGAGAGTATTGTACGGTGATTGGTGTTTTTGAAAGGCAATACAAAGATAAGGAACCACTAACTATTACAGGAGACGGATTCCAAAGAAGAGACTTCACACACGTTGACGATATTGTAGAAGGATTGATACTGACTTCTGAATCTGAGAGTTTTGAATTAGATTATGTTGAACTCGGAAGAGGGAAAAATCACTCAGTCAACGAGTTAGCAGAAATGTTTGGTTGTGAGTTTACCTATATACCAAAAAGACCAGGTGAAGCAGAAGTAACACTTTGTGATGTATCACTCGCTAAAAGAGACATTGGTTATGAACCAAAAGTTAATTTGGATGAGTATATAAAAGGGGTAATTAGTGGAGTATAGTATTTCATTTCCAGATGAACACCAGAAGAAAGAAGAATTGGTAAAATATAGTATTTTTACCGTAATGAACTCAGGTTATGTCTATGGCAACTTCGGTAGAATATTTGTTAATTCAATTCACAGAAACTTAGACATTTCGAAGATTGATACAATCTATATTGGAGACATTGGTTTAAGTAAAAAGGATAAAGAATTCTTGAACTCTTTTGAAAAAGTTAAAATAGTTGATTCAGGAGTAGTTACGAAGAATGTAGTGATACACGATGATGATTGGGTTGAAAGTGTAAATCAAAAAACTATACTTCTGAAAGAATTATGTAAAACTTCTGATTGTCCAATAGTATTGATTGACTTAGATTGTTATTTTGTAAATGACTTTTATCAACACATAGATTTGGACTACGACATTCAAGTGGTTGAGAGAGACCCTTGGGTTCATCCAAATCATATTGCTTCTTGGGTGGTTATTAATAATATGGAAAAGGGTGTAAGGTTTATAGATGAATGGATGAATATAATGAAAAATTACACCGCAACCAGACATAAGGAATCACCTTCATTAGACATACTCGTAAAAGATAACTTTAATCGTAATGAGTATAAAGTTAAAGTTTTAAAAGAAAGAAAGATTATTGGATTTGGGGAACTAAGACAAATAGAAGAATGGGAATCTCACATCGCACATTTTAAAGGTTGGGCGAGAGGAAGTTCACCAGAAGAAGACTTTTATTTAAGAGTGTTTGGTAAAGGTAGACATCCAATACACGAAATAATAGAAGAGTGGATTAATGTGTAGTTTTACAATAACTAATAAAAAGATAAATCTAAAAGACACCAATTTTTTATCTCAAAAAAGAGGACCAGACTCAACCAATACTTTTGAAGAAAACGGAGTATCTTTTCTACATAACTTACTACATTTAACCGGTGATAAAACAGAACAACCATTTTATCAGGACGACATTGTTTGTGTATTCAATGGTGAGATATATAACTATAAATCTCTCGGTGATTACAAGACAGATGGAGAGTGTTTGATTCCAATGTATGAAGAATTTGGATTTGAGTTTGCTAAAAAACTTGATGGGGAGTTTTCTATTTGTATTATTGACTTTAAAAAATCAAGACTAATGTTATTCAATGATACTTTCGCTACCAAACCATTGTGGTTTGCCGGACAAGGAAATGAATGGGGAGTAGCGTCATATGAGAGTTCGTTGAAGTTGGCGGGTTTTGAACTTCCACAGAAAGTTGTAGGAAACTACGCTTGGATGTTTGACTTAAAAAACTTAGATGAAATAGGTGGATACGAGATAAAAGAGTTTGATTTAAACCAACACAAAGATACATATGATGATTGGATAAGAGCATTTGAAAACTCTATTAGTAAACGAGTTGATACAACAAAAGGTATATTCTTAGGACTTAGTGCTGGATACGATAGTGGAGCGATAACTTGTGAACTATTGAAACAGAACATTGACTTTAGTGCATATACTATATTGTCATCTGAAAATGAAGACATTATAAGTCAAAGACACTCACAATTAAAATCTGGTGAAGTTATAAGACTTACGAGAAAAGAATATTCTGATATATCAGACTATTTGGGACAAAATTGTGAGGACTTTTTTTATCAAAACTACGATATAAAAGGAGACAAAGCTTCAAAGGGACTTGGAAAAATTTGTGAGAGAGCAAATCAAAATAACCAGAGAGTCTATCTTTCAGGTCAAGGAGCAGATGAGATTATATCTGATTATGGTTTCAATGGAAATAAGATTTATGGACATAGTCAATTTGGTGGATTGTTTCCAGATGATTTAAAAGGGTTCTTTCCTTGGAATAGTTTTTATGACGGAACACAAATACAATATTTGAATAAAGAAGAATATGTAGCGGGTTCGTATGGTATTGAAACAAGATATCCATTTTTAGATACCCAACTGGTTCAAGAGTTTTTGTGGTTATCAAGTAAATTAAAGAATAAACAATACAAAGCACCACTCACAGAATACTTGGAGAGAAATAATTATCCATTTCAAAAGGGTAATAAAACTGGCTTTCAAGCTGATAGGAATTTATTGTAAATGAAAAATGTAGTATTTATGACTTGTTTTGAAAAGGCACCTGACTTTCTTAATTACAAAGAATGGTGTTTCAAAACTTGGAAATATTGGTGTGATAAACACGATGTAAAGTTATTGATTTTAGAAGATGAGTTGAGAGATACTGGTGGTGGAGTGTTCAATGATGGTGTTGGTATGAAACCAACTTGGCAAAGGTGGCACGTTTGGGATGTGTTAGAAGCGAACAATATAGAGGCAGATAATGTCGCGTTAGTGGATATAGATACAATGGTTCATTGGGATTGTCCTAATTTTTTTGAAGAAACAAATGGAGAGTTTGGTTGTGTTCAGGATAAGTTTTTTCTTGAGTGGACTATCAATAGTATAAAAGGTTATCAAGACTTCTGGCCAGATGTAAAGTTTGACTGGACAACATATTTCAATTGTGGTTTCATTGTGTTGAACAAAAAACACAAAGAGTGGTGTAAAAGTGTTACTGATTTCTACTACAAAAATGAGTTAGAATTAAAAACAAGACAACATCAAACGGTGAAAAAGGGTTCAGACCAAACACCAATTAATTATATGATACGAAATAGTAAACACCCGATAAAATTTTTGGATGAAAGATTCAATTTACAACAACTACATATGAGGGGTGTGTTAAATCCTATGATTACAGAAGCGGGTTGGGTTTGGCATTTCAATGGATTCGATAAGGAAGGAAGAAATAATGTGATGAGACAGGTGTGGGACTTGGTGAAGGATAATTATGAAACTAAATAACAAGTATATAATTGGTTGTCATACTATGTTTTATGAAATAGATATGGTGGAAGAATATTTAAAATCACTTCACTTGTCAATGGAAAATATTGAAAACAAAGAAAATGTCAAGGTTGAAATGATGTGGAATATGTCTCAGTATTTTGAACAATCAAATTCTATACAATCAATATATGCAAAAATAGAAAAACTTGAGAAGAAGTATGATTTTGTTAGTTTGTTTTATGAGGATAACGACAAACCTTACACTATGGCAGACTATCGTAGAGAACTAAATAACCAATGTAATGAGTGTGATTATATCATATGGGGTGAATCGGATTGTTTAATGCCAAGACAAATGTTTGGGGTGTTGGAACAACTAATGGAACACTCTAAGTCTAACAATATTAACAGGTTTATCACAACTTTTGGTGTTAGAAAAATGTGGGATGAAAGTTGGAGAGTATTAGAACATCCTGAATTTACAGACAAACCATATTATGATATGGATACACCAGAGGATACAAGATTAGCAGAGTCATCACCTTGGTCAATCAGATACACAATGAGTCAAGAAGAGATGGATGAAGTTAATTCTAAAACAGAAAATTTAGATGTTCAGATGATTAACTATCCAAAGTTTGATGGAAGTGGATTAGTGATATCATCAGACTTATTGAAAACAGGAGCGAATATCCCACCGGCAGTTTATATGAATGGAGACGATAGTTCTTTTTTAGAAAGTTGTCGTTTACATATGGGGGAAAATTACAGACAATATGTAGTAAAAAATATATTAAAAGTCCATAATAGAAATCACCCAAACAAAAGACATTATGTTGAGGGTGAGGACCAATCAAAAAATACTCACTCTAAAAGAGCGACAAGAAATTGGTATAAAGAATTCAGTAAAGTATCAAAGGGTAATTTAAATAAATTATATTATTCACAGGAACCATTTAGTAAGAAAGAGATACAAAAATGAACTTAGTTGTAGCGATTGATGATTTACATCCTGAACAAGGTTGGGGATGTGAGGGTGATGTCCAAGTTGATTATTTAAAGTCGTTAAACGATGAATTTGGGGTTAAATTCACACTATTCTGCCCAAGTTATTATCACAACAAATACAAGTTAACAAAAGACTGGGTGTCGTATTGGAAACAATTTGATTGGGTTGAATTAGCGAATCACGGACACTACCACGATATTCAGAAATATCCAAAAGAAGATTTTGGTGAACAAGAGTTTGTAGAATTAGACTTTATAGAAGCGACTCAAAGAATACAAGATTCATTAGAAATATGGGAACATTGTGGACACAAACCAAAAGGATTCAGAGCACCAGGTTGGGGGATTACACAAGACGCAGCAAACGCAGTTTCTAATTATTTTGAATGGGTAGCCCAACACGAAGAACATAATCAATTAGTAAGTTTTGGAGTTCCAAATCTTATTGGTTGTGATGGTATAAATGAAACAGAAAATATAAATCTATATGGTAAAACTTTTATGTTTCAATCACACATATACGGAGATTGGAACGACAATGTTTGGAGTGAGAAAAATTATTTACACTTTCAACAAGTTGTCAAATATTTATTATCACAATATAAAGAGTTACAATTCAAAACAATATCGGAAATAAAATGAACACAGAAGAACTAAAAAGAGTATTAGATGAAACACCAGATAAATTAGAGTGGAAAGAAACAACATCTTTAAAATTTAAACAAGAGTTGATTGATTTCTTTGGTGAAGATTTTAAGGATAAAGATGTTCTTGAAGTTGGTTGCCACGTTGGACACACTTCCAGGATACTAAGTTATCTATTTAACAAAGTATACGCGATGAATATAAATGGTCCACTATTCGGTGATAGAACACTTTGGGAAGTAAATAACCTTGTGAATGAAAATGATGTATATAAACAATATTCAGTCAATATCAAAACAACATTTGGTAAAAAATTTGATAATATCGATTATTTAGAAATGGATTCATACAATCCAAGAGGGTGGCCTAACGAATTACTATCAGATGTTTCAGTAGTGTTTATTGACGCGATTCATCAATATGACGCGGTTCTTTATGATATACAAAATGCGATTACATTAGGTGCGGAGTATTTGGTGTTTGATGATTATGGTAAACCAGATTCCAGTCAATATTCTAATCCCAACAGAAACTATATTATGGAAGTTAAAGCGGCGATTGATAGTAAAATACAAGACGGAACACTTGAGGTTGTAAAACATATAGGATTCGAACCAGGGACAGAAGTAGCATTCAATATACAAGTAGGACCAGTCTTATCAGTTGATTGGGAAGGTCTAATATGCAGGGTAAAATAATATTTTTCTCAGAGAGTGAAACTTTTGGAAAAGCTCCGAGAGATTTTGAAGACGCGAGAACAGAATTCGGTTGGTCAATAATGTTAGACGCTGAATGGAGTCCTATTAATGTCAGACCAAATGAAAGATACGACTTAGGTATCGTTATAATACCAAAAAATAATCCAAATGTTAATATTGAATGGTTTAGAGAAGTTTGTGATAAGGTAGCAGTAATGCAAGAAGGACCACATTGGTATTTCCAAGACTATTCAGTTGAAAAACAAATACATTACATAAACACATTGAGAAGTGCGGATTGGGTATATTGTCATAACGAATCTGATGTAGATTATTATTTAGGATTAGATTGTAAAGATGTAAGAGTTATGAGGTCAATGATGATTCCAGAAAGATTAGATTCAGTTGGTTATTCAAAAGAAAAA
>Ga0209645_1001402_pt1 | contig 12098 bp, 14 predicted proteins | sample ETNvirenome_6_30_FD_184070 | JGI IMG/M metagenome (GOLD analysis project Ga0209645, IMG submission 184070) | Marine viral communities from the Pacific Ocean - ETNP_6_30 (SPAdes) (version 2) | ecosystem: Environmental > Aquatic > Marine > Oceanic | place: Pacific Ocean | collected 2013-06-19
CACTTGCCGGAGCCATGATAGTATACTTCTATTAGTGTTACCGTTGCAGTTCCACAGCACTGGACGTGTAAAAATCTTTGGTTCTCTGTAGAATATGCAGTTGCTGGTGTGGCAACTGTTGTGCTGCTTGCGCCATTTACGTTCTTTGGTCTACGTGTTCTGCCCCAGCTACTGTGTCTGTGAAACTCCGATGCTGGAGGTGTGTTGTTAAATCCTGTTGCCATTTTGTATTCTCCTAATCAAACTTGTTAAATTTGTCTTTCATCTTTTGGGTTGTTTTTTGGGACAACCTCTTTTTGTTTTCCCGTTTTTCTTTTCGAGTAAGAGACTTAGACTTGAAGTATCTTCTATTTCTCAACTCCTCAAATAATCCTTGTTTCTTACACTTTCGTGTAAACTTCTTGATCATTCTTATAACCTGATCTTGGTCGTGTATCACGACTTCAACGTGACATGGTTTTCCTCTACTCATCGTATCTCCTTTACTTTAGAGCGTTCCATTTTTGCCCTGCGACACTAAATAGTCCGGATATATCTATTCCTGCATCATTGGGGTCTCTTCCTGCCATTGGGCCCTGACCTACAGGTGCCGTTGGCGAACCAGCAGACTTGAGTGGCTCTGTGCCCTCAAATACGTTGGCCATCTTTGTGTTGCCCATTGCATCGAGCATCTTTCTCTTGGTCTCTAGAAGCTTCTTTCTTCTTGCTTCGTTTTCTTCTTCTACGTCGTCCTGTGTTCTTAGCTGCGGTGCGGGTGTTTGCTTTGTCTCTACCATGAGAGACTGAGCCTTTGTGATGCCCATTGCTACTTCCGCCACAAGATTGGAAAGTATACCTTCATCGAAAAGCACCTCTTTTACACATTCCTTGATCATAGATTTTAGTTCTGACTTTTTCATTTTTCTCCAAACTTACCGATGATGTCGTCCATCATTCTTGTAATGTCGTTCTCTTCTTTTATGTTCTTTTGTATCTCCTTCGCTTCCTTGAGCATAAATGCTCCTGGTGTTGAAGGGTCTGAAACCATATCGAAACAAATAAGCTGGAAGTCGTCTTCTACCATAGTCGTTCCGTTTTGCTCTCGTACCGAACCGGTGCCTCTAGACGAAATGCCACAAGTGACGCCTTCCTTTATAAGTCCAGCAAGTATTTTTCCACAAGGGGTTTCTTGTAAGACTTTTATCTTACCCATGACGTTGTCACCCTCTGTCCAAATATCCACAACCATGTGAGACACCCTATCCAAAGATATCACTGAGCTGTCTGGGTGGTCAAGTTCGCCGAGTGCTCGCTTTCCTTTTACAAGTTCCTTGTATCGATCCACTTCTCTGAATAGAGTTTTTCTCTCGTAGATGCGGCCATTAGCATTCTTCGTGTTGCATTTTTGCATGCAACCTGTCAGGTAAAGGGCACCGTTTTCTGTAACGTCGCGCTTTTCAGCTTCTGTTAGAAGGTCTTGACATACGCCGCCTTCGCACAGTTCATAATATTCTCTTATAAGTTTCATGTCTTTCCTCAATGCGGGGGTCACCCGCTTCAGCTATGATCCCTTGCAGCAGTTCGCTACTGGTCTAATCATCCATCTTATCTTAGTAAATGGTCTCATTCTCTCTCCTTCTAACGTGGACTAGCTTTTCCACCTTTAGCCCTTCATCTCCGAACAGCGTATTTCCTACATAAGCTGCCGCAGAGCCTGCGAAGCCCAATAGTAGTCCAGTGACAAAAGAATTATCAAAAGTAAATAGTTGAGTATAGTCCTTTACGAACCATAAAAATAGGCCGACCCAAAAGCCAGTGCACATTGGACAGGATAGAAGTTCCCCCATCCAGCCCTGAGTGGGACGAATTTTATCAAAGATTTTACCGTATACGAGTATTTGTGTTAGGCCATATGAAATAAGGCAAAACCAGATAAATGTCACTAATCTTCACCTTGACCCTCTCTAACTAACGAGTAGTTGTACATAAACCCGTAAGGACCTCTGGTAATGCCATGCGACCCCTTCTTATCGGAGTGTGGGACATCGCCTAGCTCTGTTGAGTCCTCAGCGGATGGTCTAAGCATTGCATCTAGCCGCTCGTCATCATACTCGTCAGCCGTTTTAAAATATGGCCTTTCGTCCGTGATGTATTCGTGCAAACAAAAAAGCAAGGCTTGGTTGCGGTCAACTCCAGGAATCTTAGATTCTAAAAGCTCGGCTTCCATCGCTCCGAAAACATTACCTCCCCTTATAGTGGCGCGAGATATTAGTCCTCTGGTTGCCAGAAAACGAAACATCCTGTCCTGAGAGGCATATACTTTATCTGACATATTGGACTTCGGAAAAGTTACACACTTGTTCTTCTCTGTCATAATAACGATGTCCATATCCTCATGGTCTAAAACAAGTATGTTTCCCTCTATAGTTCTTCTTGCCTTGAGGTTAATTCTTGGATCTAATTCTAGTTTTACATCAATCGTCATGGCTGCCTATCTCTTCTAAGAGTCCTTGTGTGTTCAGAACCAACTCTAGTGTTTCCGTATCAATCTCTTTGTTTTTAGTTTCCTCTAGAATGTCGTATATCTTATCTATCTTTCCTTTGAGGCCTTCGTCAATAGAAGCAGTGCCTTCGGTACGGACCTTGTTCAAGTCCTCTTTTAATCTTCCAATCTCTTCGTTTAAGTAAACTTTAAGTTCAATTCCATTGTCGGCAAAAGAGGAGATATACTTACCAAGAAGATTTTTTTGATTTTCGCTTAATACCTCTGAATATTCTTCATTAAATTTCGAAACAAACGTGTTGTACACTATAGAGTCTATAGGCTGCTGAACTTCTTGCTTTGTTTCCACCGAGGATGACATTTGCTCTACAATGTTCTCTTCCAGGAGCACTCTGTCTTTAACTGGCAACGAGTGCTGAAATATAGAATATACAGACGCTATGCTTTTGTAGTTTGGAACAAAGTTGCTGAATATGTTTTTCGATAAAGTTTTGTTAATCTTGTTGATCAATGCAGACTGTTCTTGGAACAGCTTTCTTTTATCTAAAGAATCGTACCTATCCTTAACCTCTACTACGATCTTTTCTGCAGTATTCTTGTTTATATCCCTGGTTTCATAGATTGACTTATAAAGTTCCAATTCTTCTTTCAAAACTGAGTCACCCGTGAAGTGCTCCTTTATGATCGAAACAATTTTATTTTGTTTGTTTTTGTTGTTCTTAACAACTGACTCTGTAAGTTCTCTTACCAGCGCCTCGTAAACAAATGCGGTGTTTCTTTTCTTGTTATGCTTCAGTCTCATTCTTTTCATCCCTCGCTTTTAGGCTTTTGAAAAGAGCGTTTAACTCTTTTTGTTCTTTGAGGATTTTTGTCTCCTCTACTTTATAATTAGTAGTTTGTTCTTCGTAAATACTGGTTGCTTTTGCAAGACCTGAAAGTTCTCCCATTCCAGGGAACATCTTTCTCATCGTTCCAGTTTCTGGAGATGCAGCCCTGTTCATGTTCTTTTTTCTTGGGCCCGAAGACTTTCTCCTGTCTCCTCCTGCTTTGAGACCTCTTGGTTCGTACCATCCGTGAGATTTGGCAGTGGTAGTTCTACCCTTACTGTCCTCTCGTTTACCTGGTGGGGTTGCGAGTAGGGCTCCGTCTTCTGCTGGGGCTGGCGTATCAGTTGCTGTGGGTCCTGCTGCATCTGGCGTCGGCGTGTCAGTTGGGGCTCCAAGTTCTGGCTCTGCTCCCACGGCGCCGGTTCCACCAGGTGTACCCAAGTCTCCTCCGACGTCTAGATCATCAACTCCCGCGTCGAGACCCGCGGTCATCTCCGCTTGTTCCGCTTCACCAGCTGTTTCTAATGCGGCCTCAAATTTCTTATCATAAAACATTTCTCTACGGTTTCGAATGAACTCGTCATCAGACATGCCAAATAAAGTTTTGGCCAACCACTGCTTCGAGAAGAATCCCTCTGTGGCGGCACCTGCAATATCAAAACGTGTTTTCCAGTGCTCAAGTTCTTGCATTTCCGCAATCTTTGATGGATTGTTAAGGGTACATGTAAAACTCACAAGATCTTCGTCTCGGTACCCTAGAGTGTAAAGATGCACAATCCCAATCTTCTCTAATTCCGTGATTATGGATCTCTGCAGTCGTTGAATCGTTCTTGCAAATCTAATATCCTTTTGTGCAAGCGTTGTCTTGTCTTCCATTGCTTTTTCACCGTCAGATGAAATATATGCCGCAGGGACCTTCAGAGCAGAGAACAACTTATCTCTCAAATATTTAACGTCGTCTATGTCTCCAGTATACTTGCCGCCCTGGACTGACTCTATTTTTGTGGAACTGTTTCCTCGTACTGGAATAAAGTAATCCTCTTCTACCGATAAAGGGTTGTAGCGAAGATCTACTCTTCCCGTGTTCGCATCCACAACCTGGTTTCTTTTCATGGATGTCATGACTTTTTGCATATACTGTTCTACGTCTTGAGGGGCGATACTACCGACGTCAATATAGAAAGCGCGGCGTTCTGGAGAACGGACGATCCTGTAAGCCATCATTGCATCTTCCAATAAAGTCAATTGTCTCCAGATCCTTCGAGCCGGCTCAAGGACCGAGGTACCATAGGGGTTGTATTTGTCCTGTCCGAGGATTCTGAAGTGACCTACCTGCCAATTCTCAAAGGTCAGGCCAGCGGAGTTCCACTGGTACTGGACGTAATTTGGGTTTGACTTGTCTTCCCCTTCTAATCTTTCCATCTCCTGGGATGGCAACCCTATTACGGAAGTTACTCCCAAGGTGTCATCCAGATCCAAGTACAAAAAGAAGTCTCCATATTTGCACATTGTTCTGCACCAGGAAAAAAGATTGTGCTCAATGTTTAGAACGTTTGAATATAACGATTCTAGAATTGCTTTTATTTCCTCGTTTTCGCACTGGACCTTGAGCATTGGGGTCAAAGAAGAATACGTGGTCATCTCATCCGCATAGATGTCGAGAGCGGAAGCAATTTCAGGAGTGTATTCCATCTGATCGAAGTCTACATATCGCTCTGTTCTGGCTTGAGACGCCATTATGTTTGCGTTTAAGTTGTCATATGGATTGTAAGCTGTCTTCTTAAAATCTTTTCCAGAAGCCGATGTGAATTTAGACGCGTATCTGTCAAGGTCTATTCTTCTTAATCTGTGATTGTTTTGTGTTCGGTACTGCGTGAGTGGGCCCGATAGTAATCTCGTCAATCTCCTGAAGAGTAAACTCTGTGGGTTTCTTGTGTTGTTTCTATTTTTGCTTGCCATTTTTTATCCCTTAAACAACCATGGAAAGTCGGCTGTTGTTTTGTGATGCGCATTCATATCATCTCGCATCTTTAAATTTTTAGTGCCAATCATACCATTTATTCTGGTATCTAGCTCGTTACTTGTCCTGGTTATCGAACCAATGAATGCCTTTGCATATTCAGCATCCCTCTGGTTCGCGGTCAGTGCAGTATCTCTGACCCAGCATCCGACGGCACAAGCCATGATAAGATCATCGTTATAAGATCTCATAGCTTCGGCGCGACCGTTGTTCCAAACAAATGTCTTCATTTCAGCCAATAGTCTGGAAGAATATATCTTAATTAGATTGTTTCTTATGAATTCTTCCATCTTAGCGACTATTAGAGGCCTGGTCTTCGAAGTTGTAGTAAAACCAGGAACAGCATTTGACATTTGATCTGCCTGGTACTCCTCTACAAACTCATGAGTTGACTTGATCGAATGATATAAATTAGGATACCTCATTTCTTTTAGTTTTTCAAGGACAGAATATCCAACTGAGTTGTTTTCTACTACCATAAGTCCATTGCCGTACTCCTGACCCACGTCGAACAATACCCTAGAAAATACATCTGGCGTTACCTTTCCTTGATATTCTGCCACCAGCTCCATAGTTTCTAGTTTGAATACGTGACATACAGAATAGTCCTTGCCATCACCTCGGGCGACGTCTGCAGCTATGAGATATGTGTTTTCTGATCTTCTTTCTTCCCAGATCCAAAGGTTTCGGTCGAACCCCGTTCTGTGTTTAGGTGGGCACGACATGTTTAGGTAAGACTCCATGTCTTCTGCTGCAAAAACTGTCTCACCAGACATGTTAAAGTTGCACTCAAGCTCTTGAGCGATTTCTCTTCTAGACATGTTTCTGGTTTCTTTTTCGAACCATTCTTGACTTCTATCAGGGTGAACGTCCCATGGGAGCTTTGTTGGGAAAAAGTCATTTGCTTTGTTGTCAGCCTCGGTATATATCTTGTGAAACCAGTTGCCAACGCCGTTTGGAGTCGAAAGAGCGATGCAGCGGCCACCAGTTGATAGCGTAGGATATAAACCCATCCAAAGTTCGTCAAGGCCCTCTACGTGTGCCGCTTCGTCTATAACGAGAAGAGACAACGCTTCTGAACGCCCGGCGTCTCCGGAAGTTGAGGATGCTTTAATCTGTGAACCATTAGAAAGTACGAAAGAGGTTCTGTTGTCTATATCTACGTTTGATATCCTAAGCCACTCTGGTAGCGCCTTTATTATCGCCTTCACCTTCTTCACCAGGTTTGCAGCGGTATTAAACTTTGTCGCGATGACGAGAACGTTCTTTTCTCTGTGGAACATCATCATCCATGCTACATACGCAGCTGTAACAGTTGAGATACCAAGCTGGCGCGCCTTCAGTATCACGTTAAATCGGTGATCCTCAAAGTCTGTTAACAAGTCTTTTTGGAATGGATACAAATGAAAAGGTATCAAACCTTTCATTGGGTGTGTGATTTTTGCGTATGTGTGAATAAAGTATTCAGGTTTCTTGCCGCAGCGGACAATCTCCTTCATTATTTCTTGCTTGGTAAGTTTTATCGCCACTAAAGCCTCTTACTTGAGTCCGCCGAGGGCAACCATCTTAGAAAATGCTGGGTCCGTAGGTCTATCTTCGCTCTCTGGTGTGTTTGTCTCTGACGTAAGTGCAGAAATCTTATAGCACTTGTGAACCTTTACGCTGGTTCTAATTCGCGAGATGTATTCGACCAGGACGTCTACTTCGCTTGGCTCTGATAAAGTGAGGGCATTCTTTTTAATCTTCTGGTACTCTTTCTGAATGAAAGATTTTACATTTTCGACCATTGATTCCATCTCTGACTCGAAACCGTTAGAGTGAACTTCCTTAAGGGGTATTTCGGCGTGATATTTGATGTGAAGTCTGTCGCCACTAATATAAGCACCAAACCCATCCATGACTCTGTGGTCTGTGAGCGGGTTCCCCTCCTCCCTTCTAAGTCCAATTTTAACTGGCTCTCCGCTTTCGTCGAGAGCGCCGTCGTAAGTGTTAGCTAGTACCTGCGAGATACAGTCTATAATTTCTAATGTTGTTGCCATTGTTTAAAATCCTCTGCAATAAATAGTTTGCTAATAATAAATAGTTAGTTGTTTGGTCTCCAGCCCGATTTCCAGCGTTCTTCTCGGCCTTCGACGTACTGAATATAGCAATTAAAACAGCAATCGAACTTTGTCATGTAGAGGTCGTCATGACCCGAGAAGGAATATGATCCGCAAACCGGACAATTCCTGTCAACTTCATGCAAAGTCTTTCTCTCCTTTATCAGGATTCCCTTAATTTGTTTTGTTTTTTTTGAGCGCCTAGGCCTTTCGTGGAAAGATTTGAGGTCTTCCAGGTATTTTTTCTCCTTTTCCTCATCCCAATCTCTTTTAGGGTTTTGAATCGCTTCATCGCCATACTTCTCCTTTATTGCTTTTTCTATTTTAGCTATTTCGTTTAGATCTTTTTGTTTCATCTAGCAAGCTCAACAATCGCTACTGTCAGCAAGCTGCCTGTCACAAGCCCAATTGATGCGAAAAGGTACCAGTCATTGTTTGAATTTTCTATAATGACTTGTTCCAGCTTTAAGTTTTCTTTTTTCAGCGCTTCGATAGTAGTATCCCTTGTTCCAACCTCATAATTCATCTCCGCTTTTAACTTACCTAATTCTAGGTCGTATTTCGCAAACTGAATCTGCAGTGCTCTATTTGTCTTTAGCTTGCACTGCTTTTCTTGGAACTCTTTGTCAGCCAGTATCTGTGCTGATGCTTCTTTGTCGAAGCACCACCCTGCGAAAGGGACTGTGTCACCTTGTTCTACTTGTTTGTATTTTCCTGGTGCTGCGATTGATATACTGGTGAAACTAATCAGCAGCAGTAAAACCAAAGAGGTTTTCAATTTTTTCATTGATCTCATCAGGGTTGTCCTTTGCTTTTTTTATGATCTCTTTTACTTTCTTTTTCTTTTGTCGAGAAAGATGTTCTTCTTCGAGATCATATTTTTCTTTTATTTTACCAAGAGATAGCCGATATTTTAAGTGAAGTTCTTCTCTTTTTTTGATTTCTTCTTCATGAGCATCCTTGAGGCCCTTGATTTGCGTCTCATAAGATTCCTTGTTGGCCTTCATTGCCTGGATTGCACCATCAGCATTCTTGCGAGACACTAGCCATATAAAAATAGTCCATGCAGCAAGGGCTGATAGTTTCCAATTCTTCTTTATCCATGCCCAAAATATCTTGAGTTGCAACATTACTGCTTACCGTGTTTCCACTGCGTGGCAAGATCGACTGCTGCTTGTGACCCAATGTATGCCAAAGTTACCGAAACCCAGTCTGAAGAAGTTACTGAACCGTATGCTACCAGTCCTGTTGCTGTGATCCACGCCAAGAACTTGCGCGAAATGAATCTCTCTGTATATTTATCTGCCCATGCTTTTATAGTTGCCACCATCTTATCCTCCTAAATGTTTACGTGTGCATAGCCGTTTCTTTTCTCGATGTTTATCTGCATATCAACACAGTCCTTTAGACTGTCAAGATGCGAGATAAGGAGAACAGTCTTGAAGTAGCCCTTGACCATATCTAAAATACGGACGAATCCTTCCATGTTCTCCTCATCGAGAGCAGTTCCCGGCTCATCAAGTATAAATAGGTCGGACTTCGGTAAACTGGACACTGTTAAAAATGCAAGACGGATAGCCATGCTTGCAATTGTTTTTTCGGCGCCTGAGCCCATCTCTAGTGGGCGAGGGTCATGGCTTGGGTGTTTGATAAAGATATCTAACTTGTCCTCGTTGTTTGAGATGAACACTTCGAACTCTACGATATTTGTCAAAATCTTAGAGATCTCTTGATTGATGTAAGGTAATCTTTCCTTGATGATCTCATAAGAAACTCCATTAGGATGACAACAAACCATAAACAAATGGTAAGCAGCAAAGTTCTCTTCTAGTTCTCGAAACTCTTCATGCTGCTGCTGCATATGTACGAGCTTCTGCTCTGATGAACCGTGCTTCTTGTGAAGCTGCATAATCCTTTGATCACATGATGTCAGTTCTGACTCCTTGGATACTGCCTGGTCTTTCAGGTTGTCCCGGTCTGACATTAGTTGTTTTAGATTTTCGATAGCCTCTTTGTTCTCTTCGTACTCAGTTGCTCTTGCCTTTAGATCATCAAGCTCGACCTGCTCCTTAAATAGAGAGCTGTCTGCGCGCTCAATAGTAAGCTTACTGTTTGCAATCGTGGTCGCTATCTGGTTTCTCTTCTCAACTAGCTGATTGTATTTATCGAGATGACTAGAAACCTTTAGGGGCTCCATGGCAACGATGTCTTCGCCTAGAGAGTTTATTTGTTTCGATAGGGTGTTCATCTTTTTCTCGGTGATCTGAATTAGATCAACTGCCTGATGAGCATCCTTGATAAACTTGCAACTTGGAAATTGAGATCCGCATGGAACCTGTGATAGTAAATCTTGTTTTGTTATGTTTGTGGTCTTTTCTTTTGAGTAGTTTTCCATTTCTAGCAGCAAAGAATCTAGCTTTTCGGAACTACTGTCGATGAGTGCCTTCTTCTTTTGATATGATTCTACCTCAAAGGCCGCAAGAAAGGTGTCAATCTTTTCAAACTTAATTTCGTTCTCGGTCAAAAGCTGCTGAGCTTCTGTCTTCTTCGCTGTAGTCTGTAAAATGATTTGCTCTTTATTTGCGATAGCTCTAGATGTCATTACAGGATCTATTACGTCTGCAGGAACCGAGGCGATCTTGGTCTGCAAATCGTTTAGAGCCTGGGATAAGTCTCCCAACTCTTCTTTTAGGGTACTGCAGATTGCTTTGTTCTTCTCAATCGCAAGCTCACCCTTGGTGATTTCAGACTTGATCGTTTTGATGTTTGTGTCAAAGTCGATACCCTCAAGACGCTTGAGTGAAGCTTTGATTTCTGCGGACGCTTCTTTGGCCATCTTAAATTTCTTGTCAAAGATTTCCAAGTCGAGAAACTTAGCCAGGAACTCTTTTCTCTTGGTAGAGCCCTCGTTGATAAATGATAAAGAGTCTAGCTGAGAAGCCATAGAAGTTGCTAGAAAATCAGGTAGTGTTCCAAAGTACTTTCTAACGTTCTTATCAGTATCTTGTCTTGACGTTCCATTCAGTCCAGTGTGATTACCGATAGCGTCTTCAGAATAGAACTCCAGGTCGGTTGTGGCCTCTTGTGTTTCTACGCCTTTTAGTCGCTTGATATACTTGTTTGATTTTCTTTCTATGATGTAGTCTGTCCCATCGACCTTGATTGTAGCTGTCGCGACACATTCATCTTTGTTTTGGTTGATGATATTCAGGTTCTTTCTGATAGACTTAGACGTAGAGTTGTACATCGAATATAACAAAGTATCTACGATAGAAGACTTACCTGAATAATTCTTACCGAAGATTCCTACGATACCTTCTAGTTTTGTAAAGTCAACCCTGTTTCCTTCTCCGTAGTTGAATAGATTGTCCCATTCTAAACTTTGCAGAGACCAGTTGACATTTCTCATAACATCTTCGTTTTCTTCAATCTGTTTGTTGAATTCTTTGTTTAGTTCGTAAACCTTCTCCAACACTTCCTCTGTCGCTTCGTATTCTTTTAGATACTCGGCCATTAGAGTTTCTTGAGTCTTTAGGTCCCTAAGGTCTTGTTTCTCCAAGCCTTCTGGTGCTGCGACCTTGATTTGTTTGCCAGCCGCCCTGTTAAGATAGGTTACTGACTCTGGGTTGTATTTATATTTTGCAATATCTACAGCCTTGCGAACCTTGTCTAAGGATACGTTACTCTCAGAAACGATTCTGAGTCTTGCTCCTTCCGGCGGTTTCTGTCTTGGCAGGTTGCCCTTTTCTGTCAAAGAAAGAGTAACAAAAGGCTTTGGGTTATCGAAGGTAATGAGTCTATTGGTAAAATCATCTTTGCTTTCAATATCCCAAAGTAGATAACCTTTATCCAGTGATTCACCAAAATTTTGTTGTACTGTAGAACCAGCATACCAAATACGACCTTCCTTATCCAACTTCTGCGTTTTATGGATGTCACCTAGAAAAGCAAAGTCGAACTCCTCAAAGATTTCGATGCTATGGTCTCCGCCTAATGTCCAGTTGCTGTCTGTCTTGGATTTATCAATAGCGCCATGATACAACGCTATGTTAACTAGATTTTGGTCTGTTGGTTCGACCCAATTTTCCTCATCAAATACAGATAAAACATTTAGACAAAACTTGTCATTTATCTTTACCTCTCCGGCATTCTTGATAAGGATAAGATTAGGGTCGTTGATAGCTTTCGCGATTGGAGATAAGGCATCTTGTCTAGAACCGTTGCGAAGGTTGCCGTCGTGATTACCTAGGATGATATAGGTTGGTGCGATGGCTGCAAGGTTCTGGAAGAAGTCTCTACACATGTCGACAAACTCTGGTGAGATTTGTGTTTTGGTGTGTGCTATGTCTCCGCAGTGGATAATGTAGTCCACCTTTTCTTCTTTTAGCGATTTATAAAGTTGTTGGAATACATCTTTGTATTCAAAATGATATTTTAAGTTTCGGATGTGTGTATCCGCGATATGAGCAAATCTCATTTATTCTCCATGAATAATTGTTATGCTCTAAGTATAGCAGGGTTTGGTGGGGGTGTCAAGTGTTTTGTGTTGGTGTTCAAAAACTATTCTTTAGGCCATGTGGTGAGGGTGCCCGGCAAGCCCGCGTCTATAAGCGTTTTTTCGAGTGTTTTACTAATCGACTCAGCCATTTTTTCGATCACCTTAAGATCTT
>Ga0209645_1001404_pt1 | contig 12096 bp, 18 predicted proteins | sample ETNvirenome_6_30_FD_184070 | JGI IMG/M metagenome (GOLD analysis project Ga0209645, IMG submission 184070) | Marine viral communities from the Pacific Ocean - ETNP_6_30 (SPAdes) (version 2) | ecosystem: Environmental > Aquatic > Marine > Oceanic | place: Pacific Ocean | collected 2013-06-19
TATGCCTATGCAGCTGAAAGCTTTGCAGGCAGTGCTGTTTTTTTGTGGATTGGGACAGTTATTAGTGCAGCCTTTGTAAATTCTGTTCTTTGGGCTTACTATGAAAGTATAAACATGTGTAAAACTAAATAGGAGAAAATATGGACTTAGATAGAATTATGCGATCCAAGTATACAAGCTTGTTTTGTGCGCTTTTAAATGCAGGATTTGCTATTAACTGTGCTGTCGACGGTAGCTGGTTTTGGTTTGCGTTAACCGGAGTTTTTAGTGCTTATTGTTTCAGAAATTTCCTCGAGGCATAATGACAACACCTATTAACAAGATTATTCTAGAAGGGCCTGACCTTAGCGGTAAAACTACGCTTTATCAAAGTATTCACAAAGCAACAGACTACAAGTGGAACATTCAAGATAGATCTGCTTTATCGATGGTTGTGTTTTCAAAGCTTTATAATCGATCTGATTTTTTTCACGTTGAAAGGCTCAATGAAGAGTTAAACAACTTAAACAATCAACTAGTCATACTTCTTCCAGACTGGGACATTATTTTAAATCGATTTAAAGTTAGGGGTGATGAGCTTCATGATTTTATATCGCTTAAAAAAGTATATGATTTATTTTCAGAAGCTGCTGAAGAACTTTCACCTTTGCCAAATGTAACAGTAATCAAGAGTGAAGTTAATGACTTTGTTTTAAGTGAACTAATTAAATCATTTAATGATTTTGAAAATGACAGCTTTGTTAACATGTCTCACAAGTGTTTTCTTTCTGCAGCTTCTGCTAAATCACAAGAGAAGGTAGGCTTGCGATTTGTCGCTTACGACAATTGCACTTTTTCAGATGTCAGCCAAGAAGATTTACTTTATGAAAAAGAAAAAGACTACTATGAAGAAATTGAAAACACATTAATTTCTAAGATTGAAAATGAGCTTCGAGGAGACAATGAGTATTCTAGGCCTGAAAACGTTAGCTCCAGAAGGTTTATATACACTTCAGACACTTGTATTTCTCTAGCACACTTTATGCTTAGAGACAATATTTTAAATGCAAAATACTTTTTAAGATCGTCAGATACCAAAGACACGCTAAAGTATGACCTTAATTTTTTAAAGCACCTTTCACGTCGTGTAAAAGAAGCCTTAAATCTAACTGACTCGATACTTATAAAGTTGGAAGTTATTGTAAACTCTGCACACGTGCGCAGTAGTATAAAGCAGGATTAGGAGATAATATGTCAAGAAGAGCATTAGTTACTGGTGGTTGTGGGTTTATAGGCTCTAACTTAGTTAAAGAACTGATTAAGCAGGGATGGACTGTCGATGTTGTTGACAATATGTCAAATGGAGATATTGGTCTAATTGAAGGTGTTGCAGAAATACGTGTGCTGCCTAACTCATCCTTTCTTAATGCGTACAAGCAGCAAGAAATAGATAGAACAAATGATAAAATTCTAATGATTGAAGACGACTTTGCTTCATTAGGGATGTTAATGTATATTAACGATGAACACTATGATGTAGTTTTTCATCAAGCAGCAGTCCCTAGAGTTAGCTATTCAGTTGAAAATCCAGCAGAAACAACACATGAAAATCTTACAAAAACAGTTGCTTTATTTGAAGCGTGTGTGGGCTCTGTCGACAGAGTTGTTTTTGCATCTTCTTCTTCTGTATACGGAGGTGCCGATGATCTTCCAACAAGTGAGTCACATCAGAAGTCTCCAAAGTCGCCCTATGCATGGCAGAAATCTGCAATTGAAGACATGGCAGTGATTGCAGGAGACTTATATAAGTTAGACATTGTCTGCCTTCGTTATTTTAATGTTTTCGGACCGGGTCAGTACGGAGATAGCCCGTATGCAACTGCAGTTTCTGCTTGGTGTCACGCTGCAAAGAATGACAAGCCTTGCAGGTCAGACGGTGATGGAACGCAATCAAGAGATCTTTGTTATGTAGACAATGTAGTTAATGCAAATATCCTGGCTGCAAATTCAAGTGCAACTTTTTATGGAAAGTGTTATAATATTGCATGTGGCGACAGAACTTCAAATAATGAAATTCTCTCATACTTTAGAAAAAACTTTAATGTGACAGTAAATTCAGCTCCATGGCGCCCGGGAGACATTATGCATACTCAGGCAGATATAACAGCAGCAAAAGAAGATCTAGGATATGAACCTACAGTTAGGTTCTGGGAAGGCTTAGAAAGAACTGTTGAATGGTGGGGGCTAAATGAGTGAGTTCAAGACAGCTTGGATAACAACATCTTCTTCCTATCAAAAACCATGGGGAGAAGAAGTTTCATGGAAGAGCGCCACCACACAGACAGTCAAAACTTTAACTTTAAAGGCTGGAAATCGAAATAGCTTTAAGTACAATCAGACTAAAGATGAAATGCTGATCTGCGGTTCTGGAAAAGTAAAAGTATATTTCGGCTCGGAAGAAATAATATCAAAGCAAAGGGGTGATCTAGAGACAGGAATACTTGTGCCTGGTGCTGCTTTGATAGTGCAGTCTGGCTGCCCCTATCGGCTTGAAGCAGTAGAAGATTCCATTATTTTAGAAGTTTCTTCCGGAAGAAGCGGCGAGCCAGTTCGACTTCATGACGATTATAATAGAACAACAAAAAACATAAGCTCACACATAAACAGGATAATTCAAAAATGGTTCCCAAGCTAAAAATGTTTGTTGGTCCGATGTTTAGCGGAAAATCAACAAAACTTTTGCAGCAAATAGACAGATATAAGCTTGCAAACAAAAATATAATTTGCTTTAAGCCGCAAATGGACACGAGGTATACTAAGGACGGATTTATAGTTACACACAACGATATTCATGCGCCGTGTCATCTAATAAGTACAGGAGAAGAATTAGTCAATATATTTGAAAAACTTGACGAAGAAGAAAAAATTGACGCGATAGCAGTTGACGAAGCTTTTATGATTGAGGGTGTGTCTGATGCGTGCGTTTCAATTTTCTATGGTAAGCAAATCGATATTTTGGTATCGACAATTGATCTATCGGCTTCGCTAATCCCTTTTCAAGAAGTCTCTACGCTTTTAAGTCATGCTACTCATATTAAAAAATGCAAGGCTGTGTGTACAATTTGTGGTGAAGATGCTACGTATACGTTAAGAAAGTTCACAGTTCAAAATCAAGAAGGTCAAATACGTGTAGGCGGTACAGAGCTTTATGAGCCTCGATGCCTAAAACACCACTCAGACATAGAACTATAGGAGAAAACATGTTAGAACCGTCAAGCGTTAATTGCGTGATATATCATGCAGACTGTACAGATGGGTTTGGTGCGGCATACTCAGCCTGGAAGCTTTTAGGAAATAGAGCTGAGTATCATGCTTGCAAGCACGGCATTAAGCCTCCAGATGTCAAAGGAAAAAACGTTGTTATATTGGATTTTTCTTTTGATAACAAAACTACAAAAAAGATGATCAAATCAGCAAATGAACTTCTTGTCATTGATCATCATAAATCTGCCATGGTTGAGCTGCACGACATATCAAATACACATTTTGATATGACTAAGTCAGGTGCAATGCTAGCATGGGAGTGGTTTCATCCAGGTAAAGAACCTCCTAAGTTTATATCTTACATTCAAGACCGTGATCTCTGGAAGTGGGAACTACCGTATTCTAAAGAGTTTTCAGCTGCATTTGATATGATCCCGTTTGAGTTTGAAGAATTTGAAAAGTTTGAAGACGACTCAGTTTTTGATGATGCTGTCAAGCGCGGGTCTTATATTCTCGCCTATAGCAAAACAGTTGTCAAGAAAGTTTGTGACAAAGCCTCTGCTCGAAAATTTGATGGGAAAGATGTGTTAGTTGTAAATGCGTCACACTGGATGTCAGAGATTGGAGCAAGGCTAGCGCCTGATTGTGACTTTGCTATGATTTGGTACTACGATCATGAAGACAAAGATATCAAGGTGAGCCTAAGGGCATTTCATGAAAAAGTAGACGTCTCTGAGATTTCTAAGAAGTTTGGAGGCGGCGGTCACAAGAAAGCAGCAGGATTTAGACTTCCTGGCGACGCTCATGTCGACGAGTTGTTTGATTATGATGAGGAAAAATAATTGCTTTCATTAAAGAAGAATTTTTTGTTTATTCACCCGCCAAAAACTGGGGGCACATCTTACAAGAATGTTTTAAAAAAGTATGAAACAGCTGCTACACCCGGCGCTCATCATAGTAATTTTTTTGAAGAGTTAACAGACAAAAGCTGGCAAGACTTATTTGAGCATTATGATCAAAAAATTATAGAAGGCGACGAAGAAGTTATTAAAAAAATAAAAGCCCTACCTGAGCCAATTAAAGATCCGAACAAGTACACAGAGTTTATTCCTAATCTAAAGTCTCATTTAACATCTGACTTTCACTTAGCAGCATCACAATGGCGAGAATTAATGCACCCAGAGCTGTTTAATAGTTTGTTAAAGTTTGGTATTGTTAGAAACCCTTACGACAGGGTAATTGCACTTCATCTATGGCACAACAACGGCATATTTGATAAAGAAAAGTTTATGCATAAAGTTAGGAAACATGCATATCTGCTTTTTAATGACTACAATCCATGCATGTATTACATGGGCTTAGTTAGGGATACCAACGCGAACAAAGAAGAAGTTGATGCTGCGTCTAGAAAATCATCTGCTGCAACTGTTGAAAAGCTAATAAAGCTTGAATCGTGTGTAGACTTTTGTCTAAAATATGAGGCTCACTTAAATCAAGAAACAGTTAATAGTTTGTGTAGTCAACTTTCAATTGAGCCTTCAAAGCTGCTTCATCTAAATAAAAATAGAAGGATTACTGATAGAAAGCACTACTCGCATTATTATGATGATGAGATGTATGATTTGATTACAGACTTGTATGCCATAGACTTGCAAGTATTTAATTATAAATTTGAGGATCAAAGATGAGTAGGCCTACTTGGGATAGCATTTGGATTAAATTTGCGCATGATATAGCAGAGCGGTCTCCCGACCCAAAACACAAGGTAGGCGCAGTTGTAGTCAACGAGACCAATACGCAAGTTTTATCAATTGGCTATAATGGTGATCAGAAAGGCGGTGAAAATCAAAGAGAGTCTATGGACGTTGGAAAATCTGGTTTTATTCATGCCGAGATTAATGCGCTGATTAAGTGTGATTTTAACTACCATGGTAGAAAAAAGATGTATTTGACTCTTTCACCGTGCAGGATGTGTGCTAAAGCAATAGTCAATGCAGGCATCGACGAAGTTGTTTACTTTGAAGAGTATCCTGAATCGAATGGCATTGATATTCTTAAAGAAGCAGGAATCACTGTAAAAGCCTATTCTAGCGAATAATTAGTTTATGCGAACAGGTGTATTATGACTAGTAAAGCTCTCATGGAAAGTCTTTTGGCGCTAGGCGCTAAGCGCAAAGATGACGCCTTAGAATTTTTATCTGATAGACTTTTAATAAGAGATAAAAAATCCAGGGTAGAATACACTGTCAAGAAGATAGTTAAAGATGAGAAAGGGAATCCTGTTGTTATCTGTTATCGATACTACATGCCAAAAAAAGGCGAAGGTGACCAAAAGCGAGTTTTTATCAGAATACCTAGCGAAGATTTTAAAAAATACGAGCCCGTGTGAGATTATAAATGAAGTACTTAATTAATGAAGATATAAAAAAAGTAATACTAGAAACACTAGACGAAGTTGAGTCTGAAAATTTGAATGAGGCTTTCGCAGCACAGCCTAAAAAATTTAAGATTGTTACAGACTTTTTAAGCGAAGAAAACATCAATAATCATATAGAACTATATGAAGATTACCTTAAGAAGTTTAGCTTGACTAGTACAAAACTAGATTCAGTTGACAAATCAGAGGCACACACAAACCACTCTGACTATCGCTCATTCAAGCAAGACGAGACTTTTAACATGAACGGCGCGTACTTGCATGAGCTTTACTTCGCTAACATTGGTGATAATCAGTCAAGAATCTCTATGGATTCACTTTCTTATATGCGTCTAAATAGAGACTTTGGTACGTTTGATAATTGGCAACGTGACTTTATCGCATGTGCTAAAAGCTCAAGATGCGGCTGGGTCATAACATATTTGAATATGTACACTCAATCATACATGAACTGCTTTGTTGATTTGCACGCTGACAATGTTCCTGTAGGAATGTACCCAGTTATTGTTGTTGACATGTGGCAGCATGCTTACTATAAAGATTACTTAAAAGATGCATCGACATATTTAACTGCCATGATGAAACAGCTGAAGTGGTCTGTGATTGAAAGTAGATTTGAAAAGGCAGACAAGATTATGCAAATCGTGAGAGGTGGTTAACAATGAAGCGTAGAAACACAGAAAAAATATTTAACTTACTATTTGAAGAAGATCCTAAGAGCGACCCAGCGCCAGAATCACCTGTTGCTTCGAGAGAGCCGAGTGTAAAAACAAGACCTGCTCCGGACTCAGTTGATGACCAGATTGACGCATTAATTCTTCGATACGAGAATTCTTCAATAAAATCAGGCCCGTCTACTCTTTCTGAATCTTTGACAAATTTAGACTTAAGTTTTTTAATAGAACAAGACGAGATGGAAGCCGACACAGAAACAGATCCAGCTGCAGCTGATGCTGGAGCCGAGGAAGGAGGCGGTGACGAGGCTGCTGAGCCTACAGGTAGCGAAGAAATGGGTGTTACTGAGCCGGCTGAAGATCAGGCTATACCACCTCTTGATATCGATGCTTTTTCAAGCAGAGTAGTACGTCTCATAATGAATCACTCAAATTTGCTTCAAATTGAAAATGCAATAATTAATCGTACTAAGAACTTCCTAGACGAGAACTATGGTGACAAGTTTGTGAGTAAATTTTTAGAAGTTATTGACGAGCAATATGGCATCTCTGTATCAGAAGATAATGTAGAATATCCTCCTGATGATGAAATATTTGGCGTCGGAGCAAATCCTGCAGGAGCGGGAATGACAGGAGCATAAATTGTCTAGTGCAAACAAACATGATTTCTACTTAAAAAAGTCAGTACATTTTAATTTATCAAAAAATGCTCATGCTGCTTTTAGAATTGCATGCTTTGAAAGAAGCCTTTCAATGCAAGAAGTGGTGGAAGAGTTTGTACAGAGAATTCTTGCCGGCAATCCGCAGGTACTTAAAATGCTTGACGAAGTTGCTGAAAATAAAAAGCAAAAAACATCAAAGAGTTTTTCAAAATCAGATGTAGAGTCAATTTTTGACCTACTAGAGGAAGATGATCCACTAAAGAGGAGTTAGATATGAGCCCACAGCAAGAACAAATCGAAGAGATTCTACAAGAAATTGAAGAAGAGTCTGCTCGAACAAACATAATCAAAAGCCTGTATCTTCGGGATGCATCAAAGGGTGTTTTAGACGCCATACAAGAAAAAATAATATCTAGGAAGCTTCTTGTATTCTTGACAGCGACCGGTCTTTTAATGTATGCAGGATTAGATCCGGACACTTGGGGCATGATCGCAATGTTTTATATTGGTGGTCAGTCTGCTATTGATGCTGTTAAAGCATGGAGGCACGGTTAGTGAATTTTCTTTTCTGGTTAACTTTATGGTCTAACATTAAAGCTTTTTGCAAGGCAGTCAAAGATTTTTGCGTAAAATACTGGGAGCTTTTAGTAGCAGGCGCCTTGGTTTTAGTAGGTTACGTTTTAGGTCGAAGAAACGACACAACAAAAGTTGATAGAGTAGATGCAGAAGCATTATCTGAAGCGTCGAAGAGACAAAAAGACGAAGCATTAGAATTGACAAAAGAACATCTTGAAGAAAGAGAAAAAATATTAGAAGACTTTGAAAAAAGAATCGACGTTATTGAGGAAAAAAGAGAAGAGATTGTAGACGATTTAAGTAACAACAACGAAAAACTTGATAATATTCTTAAAGAAAAGTATAATCTTAAGAAAGGAAGTTGATATGTTTTTGCTACTTATGTGCATGCTAGGGCTAGCACAAGCAGGAGATCCTGCGCCCATAGACGTTGATTATGTTGACATTCAAATAGGAAACCCAGCACCGTTCACTGGGTTTCTTTTTACTGATGATGCCTTGGCAAAAATGATTGCGCAGAACGAGGCAAGTATCATGCGCCTCGAATCAGAGCATCAATATGAGATAAAAAAGCTAGAGCTTGATTTAAATCTAAAGCATGACTTACTCGAATCAAAGTACAATTCAGAAATTGCAATGTATCAGACAATGATAAGCGTAAGAGATGAAGAGCTTAAAAAGTCTGCAAAAAAAGATGTTTGGCAAAAGTGGGCAACATACGGGGGTTTTGTTTTAGGCGCAGCTACGTCTGTTGCAATATTTTATTCTGTCAACACAAACTAGAATAAAGTAGAAGGCTGTAATAATTATTGCGTATAGGAGTTGAGCACCATGAAAGTAAAAGTTAAAAAGTCTGTACTGTTTAATTTTCTTAAAGCACATTTAAATGAAAATAGAACTTTTGAAAACCCGAGTGGAAACTTTGTTTTCCCGTTTCAAAAAGATGAAGAGCCCATAAAGCCAGTTGCACACATGGCCACGCAGTTGTCTGTAGAAAAGCCTCCAGTTGAAGACCCTTGGTATGTACCAGCGTCAGCTCAAGAGTTGTCTTCAGCAGCATCTGTGATTGCTAAAGAGGTACCCCAGAGCCAACTTGATTATTTCTATAGAGAGCTTCATAAGCTTCTTGATAAATCACTAGACAACGATGACGATAGGCTAGATAGGGCAATGTTAAGCGAAGGCTACAATTTATTAACTGAGTCACAGACAGAAGTCCAAACTTATATTCTTTCGGCTGTTAAAAAAATGCAGGGCCCTGAAGATGCAGAAAGGCTAGCTCAGAGCTTATCAGTTTTAACTCCTTTTGAAAATGCAGAAATGGATGCTATTGCGATTGAAGACATGTTGGTCAATGCCTACTACGAGGCAACGCTAGGCTCAGGTGCACTGCAAGACGCTCCATCTGCGCCAGCATCTCCGGCACAGGCACAGGCGCAGCCATCGCCTAACGTTATTAGAAGAAAGAAAAAAGAAGAACCTGCGCTTCCCCCTGAGACGCAGCCAGAAGATGTTGATATGTTCCCATCATATAAGTCAGCTTCAGACAAACAAGAATACCTTAGGGGTTACGACGTAGGATTGGATGTTTCTGCCGGCATAACTGCAAACATGCCTGACAGCCCGTCCCCTGATTTTATGGCTGGGTACGATCAAGCAATTGAATCAGAAAAAAGATTAGATAGCATAGACTCAACATCATCGGCGCAAGAAGATAAAAGATACCAGAATGAAAGTGCCGTAATAAACATTGTTGAAATGACTCATGACAAGCTTTTTGAAATATCAAGAAAGGTTGAGGCAGAATATTTTGACGCTCACTTTACAAAGAGGGGCCAAGAGGCTCGTGAATTGGGTGTAGGTTCAGACGAGCTAAATAAAGCCGCAAGAAAGTATGGCTTGTCAAATGACTATGTTTTTACTTTTTTAAACTTAACAAAAAAGAAATCAGGTCAATATCAGTATACAGAACAAAAGATGGTTTCTGAAGTAAGCAAGTTTATTACAAATTACGCAGGCATGGGAGAAGCAGCTGAATATAGTGCAATGCTTGACAAGGCAGCTGCTGAGCTTAATAAAGACAGAAAAAGTGCAATAGATTTTATTGCTTTGCTGCTTACTAAAAAGTATGCTCAAGAAAGAGAACAAATCGCTGATGTATCTTCAGATGAGTTCTTAGATAAGAAAATTACTACCCTGTTTTCTATTGTAACAAAACGTGAGCCTTACAATTACAAAAATGTTTCAAGGCACTTTATGAACAGAGCTTCACCTGAAGAAATGCAAAGCGTCTTGAGAGACGTTATGAATGATTTAGCAAAAAATAAGAAAGGCAGCGAATACGTTTTTAAGTCAGGAAAGAAGAAACTAAATTACCCTGTTGCTGATGTTGAAAGTATGGCGTCTAGCTATGTTCAAACAATGTTTGATCAAGCTGCAGATTATCAATTTTCAAAACCAGGAAAGGGCGAAGACGTAGTAGACGACGACTCTCCTGGGGAAACAGAAGAAGAGGCTTTTGCAAAGAGAGTTGCCAAGCTATCAACTACAACAAATTTTGATAACCTTGCACCCTTCTTTGGTTTTTCCGGTGCGTCAGGTTTGCGTCAGTGGTATCTCAAGCATGCACTAAGAAAAATAAAAGCATTGGGCGTAGGCACCTCCGGACCTGGTCAAAAAAATGCGTTTGCTAAGTTATACGAAGAGACTTTTGAACTGATTGCACCTTATCTTATTGAAGCAGTAGAGAGCAGAGTTAAAGAATTAGAAGCACAAGGAAACCCTAGCGAGCAAGATAAGCAAAAGCTAGTTGTGATAAAGCATTCTTTACCACAACTTCAGAAAATAGAATCTATGATATCTAACGGTACTTTCTTAAGATCAGGTGACAGTTCGAACACAGGACATGATTTACTATATACAGTTGGCGGTCACATGCTAAGGACAGTTAACAGTGAAATCTACAAACCTATAATGAATGCAATTGATAAAAACTGGACAGATTTTGTTGCTGATATTATTAAAGGTAAGGCTAAAGTTGACGTGAAAAAAGCAAAAAGCTTGGCTGAATACTTCACAGGCAAGAAGGAAATTCCTAATTATAATGAAATGACCAAAGCAGCAAAAAATCTATTGGCAGCAGGAATTGACTTTGATATGTTCAAAGAGATTTTAGAGATATCTAACGATTGGTTTGATGACACCATCAGTACAGAGTTTTCAAAGTTTGAAACAAAAGAAGATTCTTTTAGCGGAGAATTTTTACAAGCTGTATTGAAAACAATAGAAAAGCTTACAAGAAAACCAAAAGAAATGCAGAAGGCACTTGACAAAGCAATCGATGAATACTTAAAAGACGTATCATATCAGATAGCATTTAGAAATTTAAGTGAGTTTGAAACTGAAAGTGGGGACTAATGAGTAGAGTACTAGAAATTGCAATAAAAAATAGAAGTACTAATAATCTTTTAGAGAACGTACAACCAGACCAGCTTTTTAAAAAGCAATTACCTGACAACGTTATGGTTCGTGACATCGATAAGCTCCCCATAGACGCTGATGAGAGTAAAAATTGGAAAGTTGTTTCTGACGATGACAAAACGTTTTTAGCAAAAACATTTTCTTTCGCGCATGCAAAACATCTAATGTACTTTGTGAACGAGAGCATTAGAAAAAGTGAAGAATTAAATCACCACCCTAAAATGATAATAGAAAAAAATACAGTATCTGTTGAGTCTTATACACATGATATTGGAGAAGTAACCAGTCTAGACAAGGACTTGACTGCCTACATGGACGAAGTCTATCTAGACATAGTATACATAGCCGGATTTTAAAATGTCTTTTTATGTAAGCGAATCACTTAAAGGCAGAGTCACTGAAGATGAGTTCTTAGAGGGCGAAGAGGATATTACAAAGTCAAACTTTTCTGAAAAACTCTACTTAGAGATTGTTACTAGCGAAAAAATAAATAAGCATAGCAACCGTGTGTACGTTCCTGTAACTTCTATCACGCAAACAAAGAGCAGTACAACTGTTCAATTCTCTGCGCCTGAAGATGCTGATCTTTTCAGAGAAGCTCTAGAATGGATCAAGCATCCTGAAAATGTCTGTTTGTTTATTGCCAGCAGCAAAGAAGGTTGTGGCGATATTAACATTTTTTCATTTAAAGGTAAGACAGTAGATATAACAGAAGTGAGGCAATCTTTATTAGGATATAACTACTTGGTAACCATAGTTATAGACGACTGTACAGTTTTTTGAGGTAATACATGATTGAAGCGAAAAATAAAAGAGAATTCTTGCAAGTGCTTAACTTAATATCAGAAGAAGCAGTTCGTTTATCAAGAAAGTCACTAAATGAAAATTCAGACCCGTATGTAAAAAAGTATTCAGAGCAATTCACAAATGATCAAAAAAAGTACGGATCTTTAAGTGAACAAGAAGAAGAAGACGACATTGCAATGTCTCCAGACGAACAAGAAGATCTTCCACCACTCGAAGA
>Ga0209645_1001405_pt1 | contig 12094 bp, 12 predicted proteins | sample ETNvirenome_6_30_FD_184070 | JGI IMG/M metagenome (GOLD analysis project Ga0209645, IMG submission 184070) | Marine viral communities from the Pacific Ocean - ETNP_6_30 (SPAdes) (version 2) | ecosystem: Environmental > Aquatic > Marine > Oceanic | place: Pacific Ocean | collected 2013-06-19
CTAATAGAAGAGTTTGAAGCTTATTACGATGGAGAAGGTTTTAGAACTCTTACTGTAAACGGTTATCCTATATTAAACTACTCAGGGTTTAGAAGCTTTATAGTAGAACAACTAGAAGGATATAGAGGAGAGATAGAACAAGGATTAAAGTCTAAGGAAGAGTTTCTATTAAATTATACTGATAGAACTACACAGACTAAAATACCTTTAAACTATAATACACTGCAGTCTATCTTGAACGATCTTATTAAGTTTATCAATCCCTGTTGGGAGCTTAAAGAAGATCTTATTTGGAAACTAGAGAACTCTAATGATCCTCAGTTTATACAAGGATGGTTAGAAGCTAGTAAGGCATCTTTAGATGATTTTAAGGAGCTTATAAATGTATAACAGTGTAGAAGTATGGTTTAGACATAAACCTACAGCTAAAGACTACTTTAAGAAGTTATCTTTAGGCAAGGCTCTTATGAATTGGTTAATAACCTTAAGAGGTAAATATTCCCATGTGGAGCTTGTAATAGATAACTATGCTTACTCAGCTATATTTGATAAAGGAGTAAGAAGGACTGAGGTAGGCAAACTTAATAGGTATGAGTATGATGTGGTAGAAGTTAGGGATGTGGATTTAGAGTATATAACAGAATTCTATTTGAGGACTAAAGGACATAAATATGATATATTAGGTATTCTATTATCTCAAATGTTCCCTATAAATAGGCACTGTCCTAATAAATGGTTTTGTAGTGAGTGGGTAATGAATGCTTTAGGTTATAGTAAGACTCAAATGCATGGGGTCAACTTAGCTTATTCCTTACTATCTGATAGGAGTCGACATGGTATACGTCCGAAGGCTTTATCATATTGTACACTCTAAAGACCCTATAGATAATAAGAGTCTAATGTGGGTACTAGCAATAATTTTCGGAGTATTTAAGTACCTAATAATAACCTTACCTTTACTACTAGGTAATGGATCTAGCCTACAAGAACACTTATTAGCCTTAGTAGGATTGCTTGTAGGTATAGTATTTAACTACTGGTTTTTATGGATGTTTTCTAATTCAATTAAAGTTTGGAATAATAAATGATGGATCATAATAGAGAATCTATTGATAAGAATACTGAAGGTCTTATTAGACTTGAAGGAAAACTAGAAGGGCTAACTAAGAATGTTGAGGATCTAAAAGATAGTTTTAAAGATAAGCAGGATAAGAATGATAAGATTCTATCAGTGCTAGGGTCTATTGAGTTTAGACAAGAAACTCTTCAGACAGCTTTAGAGACTATAACTAAACACACAGATAGTACTAATCATAAAAATATTGTACTTAATGATGTTAGGTCTTTACTTAGTGATCCTACTGCTTCAACTTCTATAGTAAGCCTTGTAGTTAATTCAGATACTTATCAAAAGAAAAGAAAAGAAGAGGCTAAAGAACATTGGGAAAGTGTTGAAGGGATTATATCTAAAAGAATACTTAGATGGTTTATCTTATCAATAACAACCCCTATAGTTCTTTATGTTGTTACACGTATATTTATAGGATCTTAAGATGAAAAATAAGATTCTAAATAAATTAGTTATAGTAGAAGATGATGAAGTACAATTAAAACTACTATCATCAATACTAGAATATATAGCTATAGAAATAGTTACTTTTTCAAATGTGGTAGATACCTGCATATACCTAGATACTAATAGGGATGTGGAGATGGTTATAACAGATTGGCACATGCAGAAGAAAGATGGAGGACATCTAATAGAATTTATAAGGATGAAAGGACTTACTCGTAAAGGAGAGCCTATTCCTATTTTAGTAGTTAGTGCTTTTAAAGAAGTTAAGGAGATTATAGAGTCTTGTTATCCTAGAATTAAAATGCTAGATAAACCCTTAACCTTTAACAGTATTGAACCTGCTATTAAAGAACTTATTAAAGAAGATCCTAAAGAAGTTATATGTAACTCTATGAGCCACATGAGAAGAGATTTTGAAGAAGTGAGGAGACTATTAGCTTAAAGGAGAAGGTATGTTTAAAACATTAACAAATTTATTTAGTCCTAACAATGCTACTAAAGTTGTAGATGGTATTTATAATGGACTTGATAAAGCTTTCTATACAGATGAAGAGAAAGCTGAGGATAAAATAAAGATAGAGACCTTTAAGGTAGAGGCTAAGATGAAGCTTTTACCTCTTTATGAACCTTTCAAGATTGCACAGAGGGTGATTGCTATAACCTTTACTATTAATTTTATATTAGCTTTCTGGATAGGGGTAGGGCTATTATGTTTTAGTAATGATCAATTACTAAAGAGCTATTTAGATCTTATATCAGTTTTTAGTTTAGGTTGGATAATGTCAGCTATAGTTGCTTGGTATTTTACTGGCGGTGTTATAAATAGTTTTAAGGAGAAAAAATGAAACCTAATAGAATTATAATCCATTGTAGTGATTCATTATTTGGATCAGCTATAGAGATAAATAGATGGCACTTAGAGAAGGGATGGAATTCTATAGGTTACCATTTTGTAATCTGTAATGGACAAGTAGAGAATAATAATTATTTAGTTTGTATGGATGGAGCTATAGAAAGAGGGAGAGATATAGATAATCTAGGTGCTCATGCTAGAGAACACAATGAGGATTCTATAGGCATCTGTTTAATAGGTAAAGAGTCCTTTACAGAAAGTCAGTTTAAAAGCCTTGAAAAGCTTGTTAAACAGCTTATGTTTAAATATTGCATCCCTGTAGATAGAGTAATAGGACATTATGAAGTAAGTAATAAAAGATGTCCTAATTTTGATGTAGGAGAATTTAGAGATCGTATTACGTATATATTTAGCTTAAAAGCTACCTAGAATACGTTTTAATTAATGAAAGGTACTAGGAGTAGGCTAAGAGATAAAAGCCCTCCTAGAGCTTCTTAAAGGGGTTTATATGGAAGCAGTTAGTAGAGTGTTTATTAGTGATGAAGATAATAAGAGTTGTTTTGTTTTTATAGATACAATAGTGTTTGGGGAAGTCTCTAGCTTTCTTTTATATTGTACTGGAGATCCTAGAAAACTTAGGAGATTGTATCTTAGAATCAAAGATAAGTTACATAATAATATTTATTATAAGTTAGATAATGTTGACATCTTCAAGAACCATAGTGAAGAAGTCTTAAGAGAGGATGGAGAAATTCTTTATAAGTATATAGGAGGACTATAATGGCGGCATTTGCGGCGGCATCAGCAGGACTACAATTCCTAGCAATAAGAGAACAGAATAAAGCTAACGCTAAGGCTTTTGTTAATAATGTGTATCGTATTAAGACTTCTTTTGAGAAGCAAGTAGCACAAGTACAAGAGCAAGCTGAAAGTGTGCAAGATGAGATAAGATTAGAACAATCTAAAGTACGTTATAAGGCTCTTGAAGAGAGTGCTACTTCTAGTAATAGAATAGTAGAACAAAATATAGCAGGGGCTACGGCTTCGAGACTCTATGATCAAGTAGCTATTAAGTCTACACAAGCTAATAACGCTCTAGCTAAAGCGGCTGAGGATAAGCTAGTAGAGTTTGGGGTACTTACAGAGAATCTTAGAGATAGAGCTAATCAGTCTATTATTAACGCAGGTATTCAAGCAGATATGAATCATGTAGGATTCTTAGAAGGAGTTGCATCTGTTGCAGGAGCAGGAGCTAGTGGAGCACAATTAGGGAGTGTAATAGGAGGATAATCAATGGCTAAACAATTCAGTCTAGCACCAATAGTAACAGAGCAGAGACCTAGAGTAGATATTGCTGATAAAGTTAATAAGTATCTAGGAGTAGCTACACAAGCCGTAGCAGATTTTAAAGAACGAGAAGAACTAGAAAAGACTCAAAAAGTGTCTAAAAGACTATATGATGAGAAAGACGCTTATAGGAAACGAATAGAACAAGCTACGACTTCAGAAGAGATGAAGGAAGCTTATACTATCTACACAGCTAATACAGAAGATGTTATCAATAACTCAGATCTTAGTGAGAAGAGTATATTAAGGTTTAGAGGACTTCAAGATAGATCATTAGATTATATGAGTAATAGATATAAGGCTACTTTAGATAAAGAAGGTGCAGAAGCTTATAAGAATGCGGTTACTGATGTAGCTACAGCTTTTATTGATGCTGATCCTAAGACTCAGAAAGAGTTATATAACGAGTTCTTAAAGGCGGCTCCTAACTTTAGAGTAGATAAAGCAAAAGGAGCTGAAGAGTTTACTACAGCTTTAGCTAATAGTGTTATTGTATCTCTAGGAGAAGATGCTAAATATAGTCAAGTTAATCAAGCACATAAGGATATTATGGAGGTTGTACAGAGCGATCCTGCTAATAAGAATAAACCTTATGTTAGAAACCTAGATAACATTTTTAGTACTTTAAAGAATACCTTTAGGGCTCAGGAGTTAGGGGTTTTAAAGGAAGAACTAAAAGATCCTTTACTAACACTAAAAGAGAAACAAGGTAAGATAAAGAAAGCTAAAGATGACGAAATACTTACAGATGTTCAATATAAGTCTCAGTTAGAACAAGTCAGTAATATCGAAAAACGAAAGGATATGAATAACCATAGAGCTTATACTCAAACGAAACTTAACGATCCTACGATTACAGACACGGAAGTTAGGCTCTTGATTGAAGATCCTCGTAATAACTACACAGATAAAGAAATAGAGACTGAATACAATAAAGCTAAGAGAGCAGGGGCTAACTATAATAGGAGACTTTCTATACAAAATCTTGATTTGTTAGTTAAAAACCCTAAATCTTCACCAGAACTGAAACTAGAAGCTTTAAGAAATATGCAAGATCTTGGTGATCCTTTCTTAAATAATTTAGTAAAGGAAAAGATACAGAATATTGAAACTAACATATTGAAAGAAGAAGTTAAGAATAAAATGTTTGAGTTCAATAATAGTAATCTTAATTTAGAAGAAAGAGGGGGAGCTTTAATCTCTTTAAAGGATAGAGGACTTATTAGCGAAGAAGAATATAATAAAAGACTTTCAGATCTTGTAAGTAAAGATGTTAAAAAAAATGCAACGGTAAATAGAATATCTAAAAGGGAATTAAATTTATTCTTAAAAACAGATGCTCCTTTAGAAGAAAGAATCTCTAGGATAATCCAATCGACTCATCTAACAAAAGATGAAAAGAATTCTATGATTAAGATAGAGACTAAAGATGTTGAAGAAAGTAGAAAAAAAGAGCTTAATAGAATCATAGATGAAGAAGCGAGGGCTTTTGTTTCACGAGACGTAAGATCTAGGAGAGACGTACAAGCGATTATGAGATCTACTCGACCTACTGAAGAAAAAATAGAAACTATAAGAAACTCTACGTTATCTAACAGCGAAAAAGAGTCTTTCTACTCTATCGTATTTGAGAAAAGTGCTAAAGAAGCCACAGATAACTTAAAGAAACTGGACGACGAGGAAAGAGTAATATACAGGAATATGCTTAGTGACTTAAGAGTCAGGGCTGAAAAGGGAGACTATAGTACTACAGTAGAATCTTATGCGTTAACACTAGCTTCAGCTTACAAGGAAAAAGCTATTCCTATTACTGAGAAGAGAGCTTTTGAACAATTTAAACAACGTAAAGAACTTGTAGAGACCCTTATTACATCTGGAGGAGATTTTACTAAACTTCAAAAAGAACGCTTTAAGGGTACTCCTTCATTTGGAGGTGTTTCTCTAGTAGACAACATTATAGGTGGATATAAAGAAGAAAATGATTGGCAAGGGGTGATGAGATCATATAACTATGCACAGACTGCTAAATCCTTTAATTATAAAGTTAAGGGTAAAGACCTTAAGAACCTAAGAGTAGCTTGGATGTTTGATCAATTAGAGAATAACAAACAAGTAGCAATGGAGAGATTTAAGACTTTCTTAACTAATCCACAAACAGTAAAAACTCAGGATGTAGAAGAAAACTTATTGGCTCTAATCGAAGAAGATACATTAGAACTTCCTGAGAATGCAGATCAGTATGCTATAAGAGGAGAACTTTCATTTGTTATAAGAAACTTAATGACAGCAGGTATCTATGATGTAAACAATCTTAATACTTATATGGAAAAGGCTATAGAAGAAGATTTTATATCTGTCAATTTACCTGGTATTGGAACAGGAGAAGTATATATTCATAATGAAATGTTTAATACCTCAGATGAATATGAAAGGACAGTAAAGCAGTTAGGAAATACTTTAGGTAGAAAAGATGTTGTAGATATTCACAATAAGCCTCTACCTAAAGGAGATATATTCTTTGTATATCCAGTAGATTACTTAAGATATAAGCAAAACAAAGAGGATGTTATGTGGCACGTCTACTATGAAGATGGAAGGACAAGCGTTGTAGATAACAAATTAATAGAAAGCATGAAGTAAAGGAGATTTTATGTTTGTTGATTATAGGATACCAGAAAGGAATCCTTTTGAAGAAGAGGAGGGATTTGAAGAACCTGAAGAAGAGTCCGTAAGGTGGAAAGCTATCACATCAGCTTTTGCTCAGGATAGTTTTACAGGTAATATTTGGGAGAAAGTAGAAAGCTCTGTTAATGGTGGAGATATTGATGTTGATTATGATGCTTTAGAAAACAAAGATTACTTACTGGGTCTTAAAGATCAAGGAAGACTACAAGCTAAGCAGGTTAATAAGATCCTCGAAAAATCCACAAGTAAAGAGTCCTATTTAGAGCTATTAAGAGAAGAACTATCAAGAGAAGAGAATGCCAAAGCTTTAGATTCTTTAGGATGGGAAGGTTACATATATCGTATAGGAGCAGGTATCACTGATGGTGTGGTTGTAGCAGGAGCTACTGCATTAGCTGCCATTGCAGGTCCTATAGCCGCAGGTGTAACAGCAGTGGCAGGAGCTACAGCAGCTTTCTATAAGAAGTTAGGATTAGGGGCTAAGGCTTCTAATGTATTAGCTAAAGGCACTTTAGGAGTAGGTATAGAAGGAGCTTTAGAAGCCCCTAAGCAAATAGATGATATTAGAGATAGAGATGAAATAGATCTCCTTATATCAGGTGTAGCAGGTTTCTGGGGAGGACAATCTCTAGCTTTTCCTAAAGAACTTGGAGAAGTCCCTATGGAACGTGTTGTACAATCTGTAGATGAAGAGGTCTCAGCTATCTCTGAATTAAGTACTCCACAAGCCAGAGAGGACTATTATGATAGTAAATATAAAAAGATAATTGATGAAAAGCTACAGATAGACCAACTTACTGTTTTAAGTACTACTGGAGTACCTGAGATGGATGAACTAGCTAAAAAGCTATTCTATAATCCTAGAAAGATAACAACAGAGGGAGACTATGCTGCCGCTGAATACAATATTAGATACTATGATAATATACAAGGGTCTATAAATAGAAACTATAACTCCCTCTATTTAGAGTACGTTGATCTAACAAGAAGTTCTAAGTTATCTAAAAGACTAAATATAGATCTACAAGAAGATTTCTTTCAGTATGCAGGTAAGCTCAGGTATGGAAAAATAGATGAAGCAGGTCTATCTGATGAATGGTTAGAATTTAATAAGAAGGTACGTCAGGCTAATAGTAACCTAGCTACAGAAGCTTATGATTATAACGTAAACATAGGACATAGATCTTTTATAGGAGAAGATGCTATACCTAAAGATCCTGATTATATGCCTATATCTTATAGACTCGATAAGTTTTTTGTTAAGAACCATACAGAAAAAGACTTTAATAGATTAATAGAAGCTTCTTTAAGAGCTACTTTAGAGAGATCAGGTAAAGAAGTTAATGAAAAATTACTAAAAGAAAAGGCACAGGGTTGGACAAAAAGATCCTTAGAGAGATATAATAAAAGAGCTAATCTTAGTTTTGAACAGAAACTAGGCATCGATAATAGAATAGATACAATAAAGGAAACAACAGAAGCCTTACTATCAGAGTCAGATGATTTAGAAGACATATTAGAAGCTTTAGATATAGCACAAAGGGTCGCTAAAGGTGTCGAAAGACCAAAGCCTTTATCCGGTAGAGCAGCTTATAGGTCTAATATTGCTTTAGACGTTCCTGTTATAGCTGAAAATGGAGAAGAGATAAGATTAGGAGACTTCCTAGAATACAACGTACAACGTCTTTGGCAAGGTTATGGTAATAGTGTAGGGGGAGACATAGCTCTTCAGAAAGTAGGATTTAATTCAAGAAGTGAGATAGTTGAATTTAGAAAACAACTTGAGAAAAGTCTACTAGCTAAAGAAGGTATCTCACAACCTATCGACCTCTCAAAGAACTCTGTTAAGATTCTTCAAACATTTGAGGACGTAATGTCTCAGTTTTTAGGACAAGCTACTATTGATAGTAAAAATAGTATTATGCAAGACCTAGTCTACCTCTCAGGTAAACTCGCGAGTCTGAAGTTAGGGACTGCTTTTTGGGCTATGTCGCTTGAAGTATCCAGAGTCGCTAATGAAGTAACAGTTAAGTCCTTAATGAAATCCTTACCTGCTTTTAAACATTTTGTGAAAGGGTACTCAGGGAAACAGGCGGATGCTATAACAGAAGAAATAAGAGCTTTTATATCACTGAATGAACATAGCTTCTCATTACCTCAAACAGCTAAATATGAGGATTTATACGTAGATGATTTAAAATTAAGAAACGATAGAAAAGGTGTAATAGGAGCTTTAGAAAAAGCTTATGAAAAAACAGGTAAATACCTAACAGCGGCTCAAGAAGCTACTTTCCAATTAGGAGGTATTAAATCTCTTACAGGACTTCTTGAACACTTCTATACATCAGCTATGATGTCTAACATACATAAAGCAGTTAGAGGGGGCAAAATAAACCCTCAGACTATTGAAGAGATGGGATGGAATAGGGAAACATTCAGCAGAATAAAGGAAAACCTCTTAACTAATATGGTAATAGACGATAATGGTAAGTTGGTTAAATACAATTTAGGCGATTGGGATAATGCTACAAGAGAAGCCTTTATTATGGGTATGAGGAGACAAGCTCAGGTAATGGTACAAAGAGTTCTTATAGGGGATCATATAGGGTTAAAAGCATGGTCTGATACCTTATATAAAAATAGTGTATTCGGACAATTATCTATGCAACTTAAAAGCTATATGATTACTGCCCATTCTAAACAGTTATCAAGAGACCTTATGAACTTTGATAAGAAAAGGTTTGTAATTTGGACTTCTGCAGTAGCGACAGGTGTAGCAGCCTACATGGCTAAGAACTACGTAAATACCATAGGAGATGAAGAAAGACGTAAAGAAGCATTTAAGAATGAAAATATTGCCAAAGGGGTGGTTAGTACACTTCCTTTTTCAGCATTTTTGCCTTCCGCTGTAGACTCAGTCATTGGAGTAGGAAATGTACTAGGAAATGTACTAGGAGCTGATATTGATCCTGTATTCAGTCAAGGACAGCGAGGTGTTACTACTTTCTCGCCAACCTTTGACTTAGTAGATGATGCCCTAAAAGGAGATACATCAAGAGTACTCAAATCTTTCTACCCTAATGTTTTTGGAACGACTATTTTAGCAAGACGTATAGAGGAAGCTTTAGAGGAAAGCGATAGAGGAATAAGACTTAAACCAAAGGAGATTGATTAATGAATAAAGCATCAGTAGAAGAACTTAATAATCTTCATGGTATGGTAGCTAATCAACTAGCTACTTTAGTAAGAGAAGGAGACTTAAAGGCTATAGAGAAAGCTATAAGTTTCCTTAAGAATAATAATATAACAGCAGATATAGTAGAATCTAAACCACAACAAGATTTATTTACTTCAATATCTAATACTGTTGATAATAATAAAGATAAAAAGATAGAGACTGTAGAGGAATTACTTAAAGCATACTCATAGAATCATTTTAAGGTACCTAGAAGGCAAAAACTATTCTAAAAGGTATAATGAGTAGGGTAGAACTTTTAAAGCCTTCTAGGGGTCTTATTTTAAAGGAGAGGATATAATGAATAATAATCAAGTAGATCAAAGGGTACTACTAGACTTTAAATACTTCTTAGCTTATGCTTGGGAGAACCTAAATTTACCTAAGCCTACACCTATGCAGTTCCATATAGCTGACTTCTTACAAGCTAAAGAGAAGCGTATGGTGCTACAAGCACTTAGGGGTATAGGTAAAACATGGATTACAGGTGCTTATGTAACATGGAGATTATTGAGGAATCCTAATGAGAAGGTATTAATTATCTCTCAAAGTGGGAGACACTCAGATAATATAGCTATGTTTATCAGAAAGATGATAGCTACTATGGATATACTGAAGCACCTAGAGCCTAGAGGAGATCAAAGGTCTTCTGTAGTAAACTTTGATGTAAATGGTTGTGAAGTAACAGTACAACCTTCAGTAAAAGCTTTAGGTATTACATCACAATTACAAGGTAATAGAGCTACTTTACTTATCTCAGATGACGTTGAAGGACAACAGAATAGTGCTACTGAGATGATGAGAGCTAAGTTATTACAACAAGTAGCTGAATATGAAGCTATATTACAAACAGATGAAGAATCTCAGATACTTGTATTAGGTACTCCTCAAAGTTCTGAGAGTATCTATAATGGGCTTAGAGATAAAGGATACTTAACACGTATCTTCCCTGCTAGGTATCCTGAGGATATAGACGTTTATCAAGGATGTTTAGCTCCTTACATACACCAAGACCTTCTTAAAGATCCTACGTTAATAGGTAAGTCTATAGATACTAGATTTACAGATGAGGATCTTACTAATAGGGAAGTTAGTTATGGTAGATCAGGATTTAAATTACAGTTTATGTTAGATACTACCCTAAGTGATGCTGAGAGGTATCCTCTAAAGCTACATGATCTTATAGTTACTGATATAAGCCCTACAGAAGCTCCTCTTAAATTAGGGTATAGTTCATCATTAGAAAATAGATATAATGAGATACCAAATATAGGGTTTACTGGTGATGGTTTCTATAGACCTAGTTTTATCAGTGAGGACTATGGGGAGTATGAAGGTATCTATATGGGGATAGATCCTGCAGGTAGAGGTAAAGATGAATTAGCTTACTGTATAGTAGCTCACTTACATGGTAAACTATATCTATTAACACAAGGAGGGCTTAGAGGAGGATACAAGGAAGAGAACCTAGTAACCTTAAGCACAGTAGCTAAAGAATACTCAGTTAATAAACTATTTATAGAAGATAACTTCGGTGATGGTATGTTCTCTACCCTCCTTAAGCCTATACTCCATGCTATCTATCCTTGTACTGTAGAAGATCTTAAAGCTACTATACAGAAAGAACTAAGGATTATAGATACACTAGAACCAGTCCTTAATCAACATAGATTAGTAGTAGATAAAGGGTTAGTAGAGAGAGACATAAAGAAAGCTTTAGAGTCTCCTCAGAACTTACCTTATAGTTTATTTCATCAATTAACCCATATCACAAGAGATAGAGGTAGCTTGTTACATGATGATAGACTTGATGTACTAGCTATGGTTGTAAAGGAATGGACTAGAGTATTAATACAAGATCCTAATGAAGTCCTAAAGAACTATAAAGAAAAACAGAGATTACAAAATATAGAACACTTTATGGACGTAGTAAAAAGAAATAATAACAAAAATAAAAAAGCTATAAGTCCTGCTTTAAAAGGCTTAAATGTATTTAGAATGTAATGATATTAAAAAACACCCCTAAATGCCTTAGTTATGGTCACCGTTAGAGATACGTTGCCCATAAGGGGAGACCCTAAGGAAAGATAAAGATACTTAAAGACTCTATAAGACTCTTAAAGAGACTATAAGAGACTTAAATATACTTATAATATTACTATTAATAATAATATATAATTACTACTATAAGAATATACTAAAAGACTCTATAAGACTCCTAAGGATACATAAGGAGGTCTTTATTTACTTAACTATAATTTAACTTATAATTAAGCTATTATTTGGTATATAACTATAAGTTAAGATATAGTAATCTTAATGACTCATAATGAATCCTAAGGACTCCTAAGGAGGGGTTGCTAAGGATTACTTAAGGACTTCCTAAAAAAACTGAAAA
>Ga0209645_1001406_pt1 | contig 12087 bp, 19 predicted proteins | sample ETNvirenome_6_30_FD_184070 | JGI IMG/M metagenome (GOLD analysis project Ga0209645, IMG submission 184070) | Marine viral communities from the Pacific Ocean - ETNP_6_30 (SPAdes) (version 2) | ecosystem: Environmental > Aquatic > Marine > Oceanic | place: Pacific Ocean | collected 2013-06-19
AGAAACAGATATCTAAGAAGAAATTTAACAATAACAACAAAATAGGAGAGAGTATGAAAGAGATACTTCATCACCTACTTGGTACTTGTGGAGAAGGACACGTAAGTGTACTTACCATATATTACGTAGGAGTCTTTGTAGTATACAAAGAGCTTATAGTAACAATAGCAAGAGAGGTGAAAGATGTTCTATTCAAATGAAGTTTATCTAGTAAATAGTAGACACGCTAGACTTCTAAATTGCGATGATGATAGAATAGTTGATTTAGATATAGATAGACTATTACTAAACTCAGAAAGGAGACTATCAGGTTTTAAGATAGATTCTATAGCTAGTAGAGTGTATAAGATAGTAGATTTTACACCAAACTATTTTATACTAGAGAATGTTAGAAAAGGTAAAAACCTTAGAGTCTTATGTAGATTCCAAGATGTGCTATTTACTAATAAAGATATGAATACTATCTATTATAGTGAGGGCCGAGGTTATATACATAAGATAATAGATGGTGATGCTATTAGTTACTTTGATAAATATGATATGTGTTCAAGTATAGATAGAATGTCTGATAGAGAAAATATTAATCTTAGAATATTTGATATGCTAGTAGATGCACACGAGAATGGTAGATTATTAGACAATTCGGATTCTAGGGTATCTGTAGATAATAGAAACAGATTCTTTCTAAAAAATAATATTCGTCGATTGTTAATGTATCTATTAAAAACAGATTGTGAGAGAGACTATGCGTGGTACAAAGAATGTGATACTTGTAATAGTGTAAAAGGTCGTTGTCAGAACATTATGTTTAGTAGAGAAGATGAAAAGGTTGTATGTCAAGATTGCTACAAAAACAAAGAGTTCTCTTGTCAATCTTGTAATACACCTATGATGCTATCAAATAGAGCTAATATAATGTCTACTAGAAGAGGTCTTGCAGGAATAGTTAGTCTATTTAAGAGTAATGATATGTTTATAATATGTGGAGAGTGTTTTAATAGTACTATAGAATCTTGCAGTAGATGTAAAAAGATAGATATAATAGATTTTGAATCTCTAAAAAACCATAGTAATAAAACAGAATATAGAGAAGAATTTCTAAAAAGAAATAACTACTATAGATTGTTTAATAGTCAATATTGTGGTAAGTGTTCTGATATGGTACTATCATCTAAACTTACTCTTCCTATTGCAGGTAGTGCTCTACCTAATAGCTATTGTATTAAAAGCGACTTTAATAGATTTGTAGGTGTAGAGAGTGAAGTTATTACTAACTATGATTGTACAGATGACTACTTAGACAATGGAAGTATACCTGATTACTTTAGAGTAGTTAGTGATGGCTCTCTAAATGATGGAGGTGTAGAATTTGTTAGTGAGAGACCTATAATAGGTAACGAGGTAAATATTGCATTAGAATCATTGCAAGAGATAAATGAATCAGAGTATAATATGACAGATGAGAGTTGTGGTCTACATATACATATGAATGCATTAGATATGGGTTTTACAGAGATAAAATCACTACTAATGATTATGTCTAGAATACAAAACTCTATATATATGACTATACCAGAAGATAGAAGAACTACTTCATTTGCTAGAGAGATTACATTATCGCCTAGAGAGATATCTAAGATAGATTCATTACCTAAGCTAGTATATGACTATTATAATATGGTGGCTTGTGGTATATCAGAAGAGAAGTACAATGAAGGTAGATACATAGGAACTAATATACACGCTAGGTTCTATCAGGGTTCAGTAGAGTTTAGATATCACGAAGGAGTTATATCATCTAATGCTATAGAGAGATGGATATTATTCCTAAATAAAATTATGTCTAGTGCTATTTCATTACATAACAAGCCTAGACTATATAGTAAAATACTTAACAAGAAATTCAAGACTATTGACATTATAAAAGAAATAGCAGGTGTTAGTGGTGCTGAATATATAGAAGAAAGAATAGATACCAATAACTAATATAAGGAGACATAATATATGTGTGGTATTTTTGGGTTCGCTAAGACTAGTGGACGACAGAACGATAATCAGTTAGATATACTTAGGAGGATAACTACTGAACTAACAGATGAATCCTCTATAAGAGGTACTGATAGTACAGGGTTTTCTATTATTGATGAAGATAATAGATACACCTACAAGACTCTAATTGATTCATCTACATTAGTAGATACACCAGATTGGAGTAATATACTAAGTAGAATAAATAGAGACACTACTATCTTTATGGGTCACGTTAGACTTGCAACTACAGGTAGTGTAAAAGTAGAGAACGCTCATCCTTTTAACATAGGTAATGTTACAGGTGCTCACAATGGTATAATACATAACTATAATGAGGTATCTAGAACTCTTGGTAAAAAGACTCCTGATGTAGACTCTCAAGTTCTATTCCAAGCACTTAATAGAAGGCAAATGGATAAGGCTTTTGAGGATATAGACGGAGACTTTGCTATTACTTGGGTTAAAGATAGTAATAGTACAGTACACTTAGCTAGAGAAAGTGGTAGACCTATGGTAGTAGCATATTGGAAGAAAGCTAGAGTTCTACTATGGGCATCTACTAAGCAGATTATGCAAGATGCTATGACTAGAGCTGGTCTAAGACTACCAATAAAAAACGTAGCTGAGGATTTTATATTTACATATAATACAGAGCTGTTTGGTAGTAGAGCATATGAAGATAAGCTAGAGTTTGAGACTATTAGTCAGTATAGCTACTCTCGTGGTAATTGGGATAATTGGAGATATGGTAGTTATGGTAGTCATTATGGTAGTCCTTACTCTAGTAGTAATATGAGTCCAGCTACTAAGTCTCTATATGGCGTTAAGACTTGTGATACAGATATGAATACAGAGTTGTGCTACTACTGCTATGAGTACACTACAAAAGATGAGATATTTGTTACTAATGGTAGACCTATCTGTTTACAATGTGAAATTGTAGAGTACGATGGTAACTATCATACAGAAAAAGGAGATGATGATGAGCAAGACAACACCCCCTTCTAAGAAGGTAATACTATTAGGATTTCCTGACGCTGTAAAGCTAAAGTCTAAGAAATATATAATAGAAACTTTATATAGTAGAGCAAAAAAGAATCCGTTTCTTTCAAGTAATACATATGATGAGTATCTAGATTTCTTACTAGAGCAAATTGATATGCTTGGTTCTGAAGATGTAGATATAGATAGAGACTCAGATGATATAGAGTCTCAAATATATGATGCACTTAAGAGAATGAAATGGTTAAAAGTAATAAATGCATTTCTAGTTGGAGTTATAACTACTAACATAGGAGTCTAATATGCCAACCACTACAAAACAAAATAAGTGTAATTGCGAAGGTTGTAATGTGGCAATGTCTATTAATTCATCAGAGCTAGTATCGCACCCACAAGACGAAAGTAAGTGGTGTGAGGATTGCTACTTAGAAGAATTTGTTACTTGTGAATCTTGTGGAGAGGGAGGTCATCCAAGAGATGAATCTTATGTAGCATTTGATGAGTATGTATGCTATGATTGCTTTAGTACAAGATATATCTATTGTGATAATTGTAGCGAAGTAGAACATATAGATTGTAGTTATTATATGGAAGACGAAGGAGAAAACTGGTGCGAACATTGTTATAATGATAGAGACGAGTCTTGCTATATGAGTGTTCCAACAACAGAACCATCTAATAGTAGAAAATCAGATACTTTTGTGTATCCTATACGTAGCTTAGTTGGTCTAGAAGTTGAGTGTATAGTTCCAGATGCAGAGTCAATGGATACTCCTAGATATTGGACTAATGTATCAGATGGTTCTATAAGTTCAGACGAAGGCTATGGTGTTGAGATGGTGTCTAGTCCTTCTAATGGAGACTCTCTAATGAGTACAATAGACTCATTGATAGATTGGAGAGATATGTATCAAGCTAGAGTAAATTCTACTTGTGGCTTTCACGTACACTTTAACTCAATAGATAAAACTCCTAAAGAGATTGCAAACATAGCTATTGTATATCAAAAGTATCAGAAGATATTAAAGTCTATGATGCCACCTTCTAGACAAAGTTCTAATTGGTGTAGGGATGCAGAGATGGATGTAGATATACTTAGAAAAGTTTCAAGCGAACAAGATTTAATATCAGAGTATTATGAGTCTATGGATTCATCACCTAGTAGAGAGAAATATAATGAGGCTAGGTATTGTGGTATAAACATACACTCTAGATACTATCACGGTACAATAGAATTTAGACTACATTCAGGAACTATAAACAAGACTAAGATATCTAATTGGATATCAATACTTAATATAATAATACTTAGAGGTATAGAGTTATCTAAGTTTAGCGATGAGAACTTTAAGTCTTGGATGCAGTCTCCACCTAATATAAATATATTCGGTGATACTTTAAAAGATTATATGTGTAAGAGAATAGAAAAGTTTAGACAATAAAAAGGAGAGTAAGTAATGGATAACTACGAAACAGTAATAGTAGAACTAGTAGTTTATATGAACAATGAGGACTACGTGCATAAATTTAAAAGCGTAGAAGAAATTGTAGAGGAAGAACTAGCGTTAATAGAGAATGATTCAGGGATATACTTAGAGAGATTTATATCTGAGGATGAAGTTATTACAAATGATGAAGAAAATTAAAATAATACTTGATTCAATTAATCACAAGTTAGTAAATTAAAATAGAGAGAAAAGGAAAAAGATATGCCATTGAAAGGTTTTAAATACCCTGATGGTGATGTAGTATCTTTAGAGGATGTGAGCAGAGGGAAAGTTGATATAGAAAGAATGGGTGTATCACTACCTACATTACTACATATGTCATCAGATAGAGACCCCGATAGAAAGCCGTCAACTACAGAGTTAATACAAGGTACTTGCCAAGCGTTTCTACAGAGAACAAGAGATTATTATATATACACAGACGACAATGCGTTCTCGTTAGCTGGTACTCTACATCACTTAAAGTTAGAAGAATCATCTTCTATGTTAAACAGATTAGGTTCAGAGATTCCACTAGAAGCAGTTGGTATAACTGGTATAATAGACTTGTACGATAAAGAGACCAAGACTCTTGTAGACTACAAGTTTTCAGGTAGTTATAAAATAGCTAAGTGCTTAGGAGTACAAATTAAACACGGATATCATCCAACAGAAGTATATAAAAGAAGTGGTAGATGGGGAAAGGCAGGTACGCCAAAGAGAGTAAAGGAATTTTATATAGATAAAGATACTGCAGATATGGAAGATTGGGGTTGGCAAGTAAACTTTTATAGATACTTACTAGAGCAGAATGGGTACGATGTAGATAATATGTATGTACAAGCTACAGTTAGAGATGGTGGTTTACAGATAGCTAGGGAAAGAGGTATAGATAAAAAGATATATATGATAGAAGTTCCATACATAAATAATGAACATCTATTAGATAAGTTCGAAGTAAAAAGAGACGCTCTCATTTGGGCATTAGAACATAATGAACTACCAAGTGAGTGCACTAAAGAAGAAACGTGGGGAGGTGTCAAATGTGAATCGTATTGTTCGGTTAGAGATATTTGCCCATACAATAAAGGAGTCTAAAGTGAGTGAAAGTAAATGGACAATAAAAGAAGAGAAGAATAACACTACTTGGTGGATGATTAGAGGTGGTGCTTTTTCTAATGTGATTAATAAGAAGTATCCTAATAGGCTATTCGATGAAAGAAAAGATGCAGAGATGATTTCGAATAATTCTAATAGATTGTACGGTAGGAATACAGAAGTAGTAGAGGTGGAGTTTAAAGATGTCTAAGCATACTGATTATTTGGAGTTTAGAATCAACCAACTAGAGATTGCATTGATGAACCTTATGTATGTAGTAGCTAACCAAGAGGAAAGACTTCCTAAGTTTAAAGAGAATATAAAGAAAGCTGAAGAAATAACAAATGAACACAGCGATATTATATCTCTAATAACTAGCGAAGATAAGATAGAGGCTTAGTATGACATCTAAAGAGTTCAATAAGTTAAGAAATAGTTTCATAGATAGTACATTAAAATTATCAGATAGAAAACGTATAGAATACACAGAAGGGAACCATAATGATAATGTGCTATGGAACTTTGAGAGTATAGCAAATGACTTAGGACTTACTCCTATGCAAGTGTTATCTGTATATCTTAACAAGCATATGTCTAGCCTTAGAAATTACTTTAAGGATGGCAAAGAATACTCTGAGCCTATTGAAGGAAGGGTAAGTGATATGATTAACTATCTATTACTTCTAGTTGCTATGTTAAGCCAATACAAACTAAGTGCTAAAGAAAAGAGAGGTGTTAATGGGTAGTGAAATATCAGTAGTAGAAAATGTAAACGAGAATGTCGTAAAGCAAGACGTGTTTGATACTATGAGAAACTTGCACGAAAAAGTATCCTTAGAAGATACACCTAAGACGTATGTTAAGAAGAAGATGGGTATGGATTATGTAGAGATAGGATATATGAAGAGCATAGCTAACAAGTATTATCCCGGATGGTCTTGGACTATCGTAAGAACAGAGATGCTTGGTAGTGAAGCCTTTATGGTACATGGTAGATTGAAGTGGTTTGAGGGTGGTATATGGAGAGAAGGAGATATGACAGCGGCTCATAGAATACAAAAGCTAAGAGACAAAGATGGTTTTGTAGATGTTGGTAATGATATTAAGTCAGCTAATACAGATGCTATGAAGAAGGCTTTCAATATGTATATGAATATTGCAGACGACGTTTACAGAAACAGAATAGAAGATACATCATTAAGTAAGGATGATATAGACTATATAAATACAGAGATGGAAGGTCTTAGTGATGAATGGATAGGAAAGATATCACTATCTATTGAGAATGGTGATATAGAAAAGAACGATATAGCGAAAGTTATAAATAAAATAAATCAAATAAAGGAAAGTGAAAATGAGTAACTCAGTAAATGCAGTACTTGGTGGGGTAATGGGAGGAGATTCCTACTATGACCCATCAGAAGATAAACCAAAAGTTATAGTGCCTGAAGGAGACTATTACGCTCACGTAAAAGAGTTTACATTAAAGGAAGATGTTGTTATACGTGGTAAATATCTAGCAGATATATACAACTTGACATTTAAACTTGCTAGTGAAAACTCTGATAAGACATTTGGAGAGCATAGTGGTAGTTTATTTGTAGGTAATACTGTACGCTCTAAGGGTTTGTTTAGGTTTAAGAACCCTACAGAGAATAACTTAGAACCTAACTCTGGTGGTAATAGAGAGTTCAAAGAAGTTTGTGATTCATTGGGTATTAAACCTGAAGAGAAAGAGATAGATGGTAAGAAGATGTTTGCATTGCCAGTATTTACTCCCTCTAACTGTGAAGGTATGCCTGCAATAATAAAAGTAAAGCACGAAACTTGGACTAATAGAGAAGGGGAAGAAGTTACATCACCTAAAGCTGTTGGTATCTACACTTGGAATAATGGTAAGCAAGACCTATCTGATTTACCATTCTAAATGAAGATAACAAATAGCGAATACAATATCATCATTAGAGCCTTATCAGCTTATTCAGATATAATGAAATACGGTGCTAGTAAACCAAATCATTGGAATACTAAGGAAGAAGCAGATATACTAAAGGGTAAATTACAGAAAGAATACGACGATATAGCAGAAAGGAATATGGCAGAAGGAATGACGACAGAAGAAGAAGAGTTGTACCCTAGTAGATTAAATACTGAATATGGAGGAAGTCCTGATGGAGATAAAAAAGTGGAATGAGATAGAGCATTCTTTCACAACTAAGTTCGGATGGTATGATGGATTAAGGCACATGAATAATGCATTGAAGGATATAACTAAAGGTGAAAGAAGTATCTATGAACTAAATGATAGGGAAGATTACTTCCTTATCAAGCAACTAAGAACCGTATATGAAAAGGAGCCAACATGGCACGAAAAAGAAAAACGCAAGTAGAGAAAGTAAGAGACTTTTTATTCACAGGTAAAAAGATAACTGCAAAAACTGCTGTTAGTAGATTTGGTATCTATAGACTAGCGGCTGTAATATGGACTCTACGTAATACGTTTAGTATGAATATTACTACTGATAACAGTAAGGGTTATGCTACATATTCTTTAGCAAGTAAGTAGTTAATATAAGGTTTGGGGTGTACCTTAAACACCCCAAGATTTAATATGTCAAGGAGAAAGTAAATGAGTCTAATAGAAGTAGTTGGATGGATGTTAGTATTGCTAGTTATTGGATTAGTGATATTGTCTACATCACCAACAGAAGAAGAAAACCAAAAAGAGGAGAAGTAATGGCTATGTATTACGTAATAGAAGTTCTACAAACACAAGCCTTTGATGTCTTAATACAAACTGTATATTTGATAGCAATATGGGCACTAATAACTTATCGTTTAGATAAGTTAGAAAAGATAGTGGGGAAGTAATATAGTTTTATATGGAGAGATTGTTTGACTCTATGAACGCATTAATAATCACGAACTCAACCTACAAGCAGAACACATAAGCGAGTAGGACGTAAAGAAGCGAAATCAACTTCTTGAGTTTTTTTAAATGTTAATAAGGAAGAAAAGTTATATTTTTTAGGTTGGCACCAAAAAAAATAAAATGATAGAAATTTCAGTCTCTCCATATATCTATTGATAATATGAAATACAAAAAAAGAAAAAACAAAACAAAGAAGGCTATACAAGATGACATAAACACTCTATCTAAATTAGTCTTAGCTAACAAGTCAGCAATAGATGTTCTCGGAGACTTTCTTTATAACTATCTAGATATGAAGGGAGAAACTGAGATTTATAGTAACTTTATGAAGGAGAAAATAGATGGATTTATTCAACAGAATAGCAAGGGGGATGGAGAAGTTCCTAGAGAGCCCCTTCAAGAAGAAAAGGAGTAGAAGAAGTGCCATCAAAAAGCAAAGCAAAAGGAAACAGATTCGAAAGAGAAGTCGTAAATCTAGCTAAGGAATACGGCTTAGAATCAAAAAGAGCGTGGGGTTCTGATGGCAGGTCATTAGGTCTCCACCCTGAAGTAGACTTAACAATAGAAGAATACACCGTACAATGTAAGGTACGGAAAAGGATAGCAAAATGGTTGAAACCTTCGGAGCAAATGGGGGGATTACACCTCCAATGCGTAAAGGAATCAAGGGGCAAAATGTATGCTATAATATCGATGACGGATTTGATGGACATAATAGCACGCTTAAAGACGACAAAAGAAGCCTCCAAGGAAGAGCAAAAGCAAGAGTAATGGATTTAGAATACTACCTTGGAGAAAGTTGGATTGACTACAAGGCAGTTAACTATGAAGTAAATGATAAAAAGTCTAGAGATGGTGGTCAAGCTATGATTGCTAGTAAGACTTTAAAATGTATTAACTGCAACAAGCCATACGAAACTAAGGTAGTTGGTTCAAGAGGAGCATCTATTAATAGGCATTTGCCAATAGCAGTATTTAATAACGTACCTCTTGATAATGGAGAATGTGGTCTCTGTGGCTAAGTGTCCTTTATGTAGTGGAAAGATACTAAAGAAAGATGTATCTATAAGGCTTAGGTCTTTAAGGCTGTCTAGGTCTCCAAAAATATTAAGAGAAATAGATAGTATAGTTAAAGACCTATCTGCTCATTGGACTATAGATGATGTACAGGTAGCAGGGTTTCTAGCAGATATACAAAATATAGAAGACGCTATTGTTTCAGAGTCTATTGCTAAGTTTAAAAAGAAAAATGGAGTAGAGCAGGGATTTAATATTAAATACTTAGCTAGTATAATTAAGAACGATAACAAAAGGTATGGTCTTAGACAAGAGTATGAAAGAAAAAACTTGGATAGGATACCACCTAAACTAAAGGATGAGAATGAAGAGTATTGAGTTAGAAAAAGCATTACTTGGATGCCTAATAAGCGATAGTAGCTATATAGATTCAGTTAAGCAATACATACCTGAGGATGATTTTTTCTATTCTTCTTTTAATAAGAAGGTCTGGAGTTCTCTATGTAAGCTACATAAAAATAATGCAGAGATAGACTTGATAACTATATGTGAAGAGGTTGGAAACATATCAGATGTCTACAGTACTAAGTATGAGATAAGTGGCTTTCTAGATTCAGTTGTGTCTCCAGCTAGTGCATTAGAATATGCTAAAAGACTACACGCTTATTATCTACGTAGGATATTGTTTAATCAAATGCATGATATATCCAAGGGTATTAACGACACATCCTTAGAGACTAGTAACTTACTTGAGGATGCACATACTACTATTGGAAATATTATAAAGCTACAACCAAATCAAACCTTTGATATAGATTCTTTATTAGAGAATACGAAGGAGTCTATAGTTAATTCTACTACACAGATTCCTACTGGTATTGGTACACTTGATAGAGTTATTACTGGTATGACAAGAGGTGAGATTACTATAGTTGCAGGTAGACCCGGCAATGCAAAGACTACTGTGTCTGCTAATATAGCTAGAAACCTAGTGCATAGAGGACTAAAGGTTGCTATGTTTAATAGAGAGATGCCTAATACAGAGATGATGAAGAAGTTTATAGCTATGGAGTCCAAAGCATTGCAGTATAGAAACCTTAGAAACAATATAGGTATAGACCAAGTAGAGTTAGCTGACATATCTAAAAAGATATCTGAGGTTTATGGTGGTAAACTATTTATGTTTGATGATGTTAGGGATATAGAAAGTACATTTCGTGAGATAAAAGCAATAAGTCCTGATGTAGTTATTGATGACCATATAGGCTTGATTGAGCACCCTGCTCACGATAGGAGAGATTTACGTCTTAAGATAGGTGATGTTAGCCGTAGCTACAAATGGTTAGCCAAAGCACAAGATATGTCTGTTATACTAGTATCGCAGATGAATAGGAATATGGAGCATAGAAATGATAGAGTGCCTAGGTTGTCTGACCTAGCAGAGTCTGGTAACTTAGAACAAGATGCAGAGATAGTAGTATTTACTCACTATCCTTGGGTATCAAGGTATGGAGATGATGGTAATAGTGATTGCTTTCTAGAACTTATAGTAGCTAAGAATAGATATGGTAGTACTAACTCCTGTGAAGTAGGATATCACGGCAACAGTTGCTTAGTTACTAATACAGAATCTGAGGCAGTAGAACTAGCAAAGAGTAGAGGAGATAGCGTAAGCGGTACACCTAAACCTTTTTAAAGCTATCTAACTTTTTCAAATGGGTCAAACTTATAGGTAGGGGTATCCATCAATTTATATATATTTGAAAATCTACCTACGTTACCTACAGGCATTTTACTAAGTCTGTTTTTTACTAAGTTACTTTTTATAATAGGTATGTTTGTTTTAGATAGTTGTCCTAATAACGTTAACATATTTGGAGAGAAATCAGATTCACCTAATGGTAGCTGTAGTATGTCTATAAGTTTAATATTTTCAGTAGGTATATTGCCTCTTACTCTTTCTTCAAACTCAAATTTAGGGTTCATTTTTTGATATTTGGCATTTTCTTTATTAAATTCATAAGGATAAGTTTTCCTATAACCCCTAACAGCTATAGGCTTCATAGATAAACCTTTCTTAACCATATCATCTTTATCTAATACGAATCTAATATCTGTGCCTATACTTCCATGAGGTCTTGACGTAAACATAGGGTCTCTAGTAACTGAAACTGCTCTAGTTCCACCAATTAAGTTACGACCCGGAAATCTTCCAGTTCCATAAATGTTTTCTTTTTTTAATATATTAGTTGCACCTTGCCCAGACGTATAATGAGATACTGGATTGCGTAGACCAGTCTTCTCTAGAAGTTTTTTACCTACGCTACCAAGACTTTTTAATGTAAGTATTGGAGATAAAGCTATGTTCTCTACAACTGGGTCTACACCACCTATGTACTGAGGTCTAGTATCTGCACGCATACTACCAGTTTGTGCAAATCTACTTAGTTCAGCGTCAAGTATTAAATTATCTATATTGCTATGGACGCTAGTAGAAGAGGGTTCGAAATATCCTTTGA
>Ga0209645_1001409_pt1 | contig 12084 bp, 7 predicted proteins | sample ETNvirenome_6_30_FD_184070 | JGI IMG/M metagenome (GOLD analysis project Ga0209645, IMG submission 184070) | Marine viral communities from the Pacific Ocean - ETNP_6_30 (SPAdes) (version 2) | ecosystem: Environmental > Aquatic > Marine > Oceanic | place: Pacific Ocean | collected 2013-06-19
TTCTTGTAGTACTAATAAATCATTTTGTCTTGCTTTAAGCAACTCAATATTTCCAAAGTCTTCATTTAAGTCTTTGAAGTTAAGTATACCTAAATTAAATTCATTAAGTCTATTTAGTTTGGTCTCATCATTGTATACGCCACTATAAGTAATAGATGCATTTCTTCGTTTTTGTTTAAATTCAGAAAGTGCTAAAGTGTAAGTTCTTTCCCCAATATTTACAGCATCCTCTTTAAAGGAGTCTTGTATTTTACAACTTTCCATACCATTACCCCAAGAGTAACAGTTAAAAAAGTTAGTAAGCACAATTGCATCTGCATTAACTGACCCTCCTTCAACAGGAGTTGCAGTTCCAAAAGCAACGTCTAACACTATAGTATTAGCGTCTGGTTTTTCTAATACAGTATGAAGACCATTGTACTGAGGATTGGTTGGAGATAAGTTAGTTTGTTGTACGTTTACTGTATCACCCACCTCAAATGGTGCGTTATCAGCAGTTCCTCCAGTACTAGTCAAAGCTAAGTTTCCACCATAATAAGTAGATGCGGGTAAACTTTGAGAACTTCTATAAGCATTATTTTGAGCATTATCATAAAAAGTCCAAGTATTTTGGTTTTGAACACTACCAGTATGTAAATCATTAGTTATTTCAAAAACTTGATTTCCTTCATAATATATTTCATCAGCGGCATCTTCACCGTCTGTCTCTAATACAAAAAGACCATCAGGTATATTACTTATTTTTACTTGTATAGAGACTTTTGAAGTTCCATTAGTTATGTAATTTAACCTAGTCTCAAAACCTGACTTAATTCCAATTCCTGCAACAGAAGAGCCACCATCATCAAAAGTGTTAAAACTAACAATATGCTCTCCATAATTCGAAGCATTTTGAGAAGCTACTATTGGGGCGTCATCATCAGTAACTGTAATAGCATTATTTAATTTATATCTAAACTTTTCGCCTTCATTTCCACCGTAATCTATTTCATCGTTTGCAAAAAAACCATTATTATTTGTAAACTGATCTTGCACCATTTGATTTAAATTATCTTGAAGTGTTGCTCCTGATGAATATTCCTTATCAGCTCTTCTTGTGGTTATTAAATTACTGAATTTGTTTTTGTTTTCCTTATTTGAAGTGCTACTAGGTCTATTATCTGGTCTTTCACATTTTATTTTTATAGTAACATTAGTTCCTTCTTTTATGGTAGCACTTGAAAATGGATTACTTGTACCAGTAGCCAAAACGCAAACAGCATCAATACCTCTAAATGGAAGTAAAACATTTTTTTGTTTTTTACCATTTTTTTCATTAATTAAACCAGGTTCATTTACTCTGTATTCATTCCCTGGAGAAAATTTAGCGTAAGGGCCTGACCCTGGATAAGAAGGAGATGAAGTATCAATATTAGGGTTAGTAGTTTTTTCTAAACAAGTAGCCTCTACATACGAAGACTTAGGACCATCAATATCTGCTTTTACTGTGTATATCTCTCCATCCGATACTTTTTGAGCAGTTTCTCCTTCTAATAAACAGAAAAATTCAGTAGAATCATTTTTATCAGGTTCAGCTCTAATAAAAAATAAAGTATCATAATTTAATTTAGATGGCTTGATAGCAAACTTATAATACTTTGCCCAAGATGGTGGTTTTTGAGAAACTGGAATATTAACTTGTGCTTTGTTTATTAGTGTAGAGTTTTTTGCAGGAACATTAATACTACTATCTAAACTAACTAATGCAGTGCTAGACCTAGCATAATCATCCATATAAATTATAGCTACATCATAATCTCTATTACTGTGTAAACTTTCTTTATCTCTATTTGAACTAATAGTAAAAAAACTAGGATTAGATTCAGGGTCAGCAAATTCAAACCCCTCAAATGATTTAACGCCTCCTGCTTCATAAACAGCCATTAAAGCTTGTAGACTTACTTGTGTTGGGCTGGTCATTGTGAAAGCCTCTAAAAAACCTGTTTGACCTGTTGGGTAAGTAGATGGAGAAACAATAGTAGAAGAAGCTGCAGCAGCATTTGGAACGGCTGAATTAATAGCAGTTACACTAGCCCCACCCACACTATTAGTGGCGTTATTGTCTAATAAATTACTATTAAACTGGTCTGCTGCTGTAACACCTGTAGCAGCACTCGCAAAAGTTTTAAAAGGAGGAGAAGCAGCAGAACTTAGTCCTGTTCCAATTAGGTTTTTAAAATCATCACTCCCTACAAATGAAGCCACATCAGCATAAGTATCTGTTAATTGAATAGTAGAAGTAATTGTAAATGAAAAATCAGAAGACCTTGTTAAGTTTAGTGTTGCTGCGGCTTGATTATATATATTAGCACCACTCGACAAACTTGTAAAAGTAGCTGTAAAAGAAACAAAAGCCCCTTGATTAAATTGTGTTAAGCCAAAGTCATAAACTGCTTTTGATTTATCCACACTTATGGTACTAGGACTTGAACTAGCATTAAGCACTTGATAGTCTGAAGATAATAATTGACCTTTAAATTCACCAGGTATATTAACTAAACTAGTTACATAATCTAATTTAACATCTAACCCATTACTGTCTTTCATATCATATCCATCTACATAATTACCTAACATTAATCTGTTTCCAGACTGTGTTAAAGCTTTTGCTTTTAATGGAATGGCATCATAAAGTCTTGAAGATTCATTTGCAGAAAGAACACTAAATACTTCTTTATTTCTAAAAAATATAGATTGAGTAGTATTATCTGCCCATCCTAAATCTGATTTACTATATCTATCTATTACTTTAATTACTAAACTTGAACTTTCTTTATAACAAACTTCTATTTCTTTTACTAAAGAAGAACCTGTATTAAAAAAAACAGTGGCTGCATTATATGCATTAACCATTGATTCATTCTTAATAGTATTAAAATCTATTTCTACAGGAATGTCATTTTTAGGTTCAAATGCAGGTGAGCTAAATGGAGATAAAGCAGAGTACTCTCCATCTTCATATCTAAACCTGTATGCAAAAGAAATAAACTTATCTGTTAAAAAACTTTGATCATCATTATCAGCACTAGACAAAGTAAAAGTAGGTGGATTAATAGGTGGCTTTACTATTAATTTAATCTCATCTGCTGTTATTTGGTCTACTCCACTTAATGGAAAAGCATAAGACCTATCTACATTTATTTTTCTAGGTGGATTTAAATTATCTGTAAATATTAAAAATCTATCTATTAACTCAACCCCTGTTATTAAATAACTTACATTAAAATTTAATACACTAGTAGATATAATATGGTATCTAGTTAAAGAAGTTTTTACATTAAATGAAACAATTAAGTCAACTACTCCAGGATCAGTAATAAACCAATAAATAGTTTCGTCAGAGTCATCTGCATAAGAACCAATACAAAGTGCATTAGCACTTAATGCCACCCCTTGATTAGTGATGTTGGTTAATAAAGTATTTCCTTTGGTATTCTCTAAAGTTCCAATCTCAGAATCTTCTGTGGAGCCTAATCTAGCATTTAATGCATCTACATATTCTCCAGGAGGTAGTATCCTTTCGTCAGTAGACTTATTCATTACGCCTTTAAAGAATAAACTATTTAATTGCATATTACTTTATAATCTTATCCTGGCCTCTTAAATTCATAAGTAGTCTTCCAGGGTGAATGTTACTCATTCTTATTTTGGCATTTCTTAATAATGATGACTTGCTTTTTCTGTATCGGTTTATAATGTATTCTGGTTCGTTTAGTTTAGTATTTAATATAGAATAACTTATATAAGAGTATAAAAACTCTTCAAACATTTTATTTACAGTAACCAAAGAGTCATTGCCATTTTCCATACCATCTGAAACATATTCTAATATAACAGACCTATTAGCTGCTCCTGAACTAAAATTAATAACGCCACCCTTACTATCTATTTTAAATGTAGGTAGTGCGTTAGCGGTCTCAGTATTTAAACCAAACCTTTTTCCTACAGCATAATCAAAGTACCAGCATCCATCTATGCACCACCCTTCCATATTGTCGTAAGGGCTATTTTTATTTAAATAAATACTTTTTTTAGTATTATTAATTCTTTCTAAATCAATAGTAGAGTTTTCTGGTTTTAATACATTCCCATCTTGATCAAATAATATTTTATTATTATTATCTTGAAGATAAGCCTCTGCGTAATTAGTTTGAATGTTTTCTGTTAAAGGAAACAAATAACCATTGTGATATATAGATACTCTCACCCAGTTTATGTAATCTGATGGTAATATATACCTTAGATTATCTCCTACGTCTAACTGTAATATTTTTATTTCTTTAAAAGCATCATAGTTTAATTCTTGTATTGCTCTTTTAGCGTGAAATAAAATTTGATATCTATCTACATTGTTAATTAATTTGTTGTTACCAACATACATTAACATATAGTTATTTACGATATCCTGTAAAGAAACATATTGGTAAGAACCCCAGTTAGCATTCTCAGGAATATTACCATTGTTTTCATAATATTGATATTGTGATATATAAGCCATTAACTATTTTCTTGTACCATTTCCATTTTTTGCTGTGCATCAGCTACTTGAACTACTTCAGATTCTCTAATAGATAAACCAGCATATTTTAAAATACTTATTACCAAATCCGTTTCGTCTGACAGTGGTAACTCAAAGTCTTGATAATCTGCTTGAGATTGGTCAAAAAGAGGTTGACCACCACTAAGAGAAGTAAAAGTCCATTTAGGGTCTTTTGGATATCTAACATATTGGGTTTGTAAATCAGACACTCCAGATATAGTAGTTGGATAAGCAGTAACATTATTCCCTTCCAACACATAAGCTGGATATTGTGTAGTAGGAGCTGTTAAGTTAGAATTAGTTAAATAAAATATTTTATCTTGACTAACTCTCTCCACTTCTGCAATATTATTGTTATTGTAAATTGCATAATTTTCTCCGCTTACTATTATGTCACTGCTTAAGGTAAGTGAAGTATTAGCAACTGCCGTTACAAAAGCAGAGGTTGAGTCAGTAGTATTTACTACTACGTCACCTATATTTACTACTCCTAAAAAGTTAGCATCCACATCATCTAATTTACCTACGGTAGTTCCCGTAGTAATTCCTGAAGCTAACTGAGTAGAGTAATAGAATATTTTATTAATTAAATAATAATCAGTAGGAAGAGAATAAATATTGGCATTAACTCTAGTTAAGAATGACGTAACTGAAAAACTATCTATTACTTCTTCTATTCCTTTGGTAATGTCAGCATATCCTGTTCCAGATAGTCTAGTAAGTCTGTTGTTCTCTTTATTTATTTGATTATTATACTGGTAAAAATAATCTTCAAATATATCTAATTGTGCTTGTTTTGCGAAAAGGTTAAAGTCACTTGGAGATATGTATCCGTAATTATTTTTATTCAGTATAGAAAGAACAGTATTTCTAACAGAATTTATCATCTAAAATCTTTTGATACAAAGATAAGCAAAAAAAAAGAGCCTCTAGTAATAGAAGCTCTTATGTAACACATAATAAAAATATTATCCTAAATATATTCCTATTACTTGATTTGGCATAGTAGACAAATCGTGAGAAATGTTTGTCCAGCTAGAAGTATAAGCTTCAGATATCTTAGCTTCTACTAAATCTCTAACTGCTTCACTTCCTGAAGCAACTGGAGTGTGTGTTAAAGTAACAACATCAGCGTCTGATGATGGAGAATCATAGGTAATAGTAACAGTGCTAGTACTAGCTTGTTCTACTAATAAAACTCCTGAAGCTGAAACCAATTGGCTATTGCTAAGAGTAGCTGAATGAATAAAATAAGCTTTAGCATCTCCAACTCCACCACCACTTACACCTAAAGTGTCTGCAGTAACTGAAGTAACTGTATGATACGTATTATCTGTTGAATTATGAACAATGTCTCCTACTTGAACGCCAGCTGCAACAAAATCAGCAGATGAGTCTATTAAATCAGTAGGTGCTCCATCTTCATCAGTTGTTCCGCTAGCCAGTAATTTAAATACTGGTATGTTTAAAAACTTTTCCATATCTTATACTATTCCGATTCCGCTTACCGCTTTTGGTAAAGAACCCATTTGTAAAATAACTTCAGTCCATTGTTGTTTCAATACTTGAACAACACCATCTTGAATAGCATCTCTCATTTCTTCACTTCCAGCAGCTAATGCAGCGTGAGTTAGAGTTGTAACTTTTCCACCACCATAAGCGATTGTTACGGTAGTTGTAGAACCTTGTTCTATTAATTTAATGTCGTTACACGAGACTAATTGATTTTGCTCGTTAGTAACTGGTATACTTAAAAACTTTTGCATTGTTTAAAAAATTAAGTGGTTAATAATCTTACAAAGATAGCCTATTTTTCTAACATATCCTGGAAGGCTTTGTATATCTCAATACCTTCATCTTTTTGAAAAAACCCAGCTACTGTTTGTATATAGTCATCTCCAAAAGGAACCATTAATAGTTTAGTTTTTTTAGTTTTAAGATTATAATAAACATCCTTGCCGTTGTTTCTTAAACTTAATAATCCTTTTTCAAATATTTTAACTACAGTATCTTGTAGTTCTAACATAGGATCATTAAGAGCATCTAAAAAGTCAACAGGATTGTTTTTAGCAAATAATATAATGTCTCTTTTTAATTCAGCAGTAGTCATATTACCTACTTTAAGCTCTAAGAATACCCTACCTAAAGTTTCCATTTGGTCTATACTTAATTCAGAAGCTTGTTTAAAAGCCTTAGCTTCTACTTCCAAGTAGTCTACTTCTTTTTGAGCATCTGCTTCTTTATCTACCTCTTCAAATTTAGCCCCGTTATCTGGATGATAATGTAAAAACTCCTGTAACACAGGATTTGTTTTAGCAACAAACAACATTCCATCTTCAAATATAATGGGTTCTAAAACAGCATTGTCATCCTGCTCATCCTCAAAAGGACTTTTTTGATTAGAAGCGTAACGTAAAGGTCTATTGTGGGCACCATCAAAATATAATAATGGCTTTCTTCTTGTATTTCTAGAATTAAGTGTGAAACTTAATGGTTGATAACCGTTTTTTAATTTATAAATACGGTCTTTTAGTTCTTTCTTTTTTTTCATTTGATTTAATTTAAAGTTTATAAAAAATAGGAGGGGATTTCTCCCCTCCATAAATTATGTTATTATTTAAACAATACGAAATTGTTTGCACCCATAACACATAGTGCTCTTTCTGATAAGAAATTAACTTCCATTGCATCAAGATCAGATGTTCTTGCACCACCAGCAGAACCAGTAATCCAAGTTTTATAACGTCTATCTTCAGTTTCAGAAGCTCTATATCTTACGTGTAAGAATGGTCTCTTAGCGTTTCTTCCTAATACTTGGTCGTAAACATTAGTTGAACCAGCTGGTACTAATACACCATCAATAGCTCCACCAACTAAACCACCTCTCATAGTAGGATCGTTAAGATATTTCCAATCTGTCTTGTAGAAATCATATGCTCTTCTGAATCCAGTAAATCCTAGGTTTAATGCCATCTCTTCGTCATTATCAAATAATCCGTAAGATGAACCACCATTACCATAAGAATTTTGAGCAGCTAACATATCATCAATCTCGAAAGATGTTTGTCTGTTTAAGAAAAGAACATTTTCTTCAATAGCTCCTTGCTTATCTAATCTTTCAATAATAGCATCAAAATCAGATAAAGCAGTGATAGCTCCTGTAAAAATATTACCTCTATCTTCAATAGCGTGAAATAAACCTTCAGATCCATTTGCTGCAGCAGCATTAGTTGTATTTTCCATAGGAACAGCTTCTACCATTGCAGTTTCTAAATAGTCTTCAAACCTCATTCTTGTTTCGTGCTCTGCCTTTAAATACCATAGGTATCCATCAGCTCCATCTTCAGTAGATACTTCTACCCACCCAATTTGAGCCATATCAGAACCACTAACAGCATATTTATCTCTAATAATAATAGGGTTGTTTTCTAAAATAGTATCAAATGGTTCTACAGATCCTAAATCATTAGTGTTAGATCCTTTTGCAAATTCAGAACCGTAAATGAAAACACTTACTTTTTCAGCAGGTACTGAAGCAGTTCCTGATCCAGTATATCCACCAGCTTCATAAAATTTAACAGTAAACGAAGTAGCTGAAGGTAGTGCAGTGACAATACCTTTATTAGATATGCTAGAAAAACCAGCATTTCCAGATATCATAACTGTTTGACCTATTCTAATACCAATATTAGAAGCGGTCCCATTCATTACTTGATTAGCAGGAATTAAAGCATCAGCCACAGTAAAAGTAGCTTCATCAGCTGCACTACTTGCAGTAGTACTTACGTCTGTATATTTAATGTGTAATCTGCCTTGTTCTGCCCATTTAATAAGGTCAGAGTTAGAAGGCATCTCAGCACCCACCATTCTAAGGAATGAAGAAATAGTTCTATTACCATATCTTTCAAACTCCTTTTCATAAGTGTCTGGCAAGTATTGATTCAAAAAATCAAAACTTGTCATATAGTTTGTTGCGGTTGCGACTCTAGTAGCACTTGGCTGTAGAGCGAAACCTGGTATATTTAAACTCATTGTTTTTTATTTTTAATGTTTAACTTATTTATTTTTTGGTGACCTAATTGTCAATCCTCGCCTAGACGAGGGAGTCGTAGCTTTAACACTAAATCCTTGTTTTGATGTCACTTGCGGAGTTTGCCTCATATCTAAATTTATATTTTTAGATTTTTTAGCAGACTCATTAACCGCTGATGCCACCCCTTGCTCGTAAAAATACTTTGCGAACTTTTCAGGATTCATTGCCATAGCTAATGACTTGTGATATCCAACTACATCAGATATCTCTCCTTGATCATTAGTAAACTTTGATATAAAGTTCATAATGTCAGATTGAGACTTCTTCAGTTCGTTGAAATCGCCAGGAGAATAAACATATTCTTTATCACTGATGTTAAACTTAAAACCTTTAAATTCTTCAGTAAACAATTTATTGGTGTTCTCCTGAAAGCTCTCTGCTCGCTTTTGGGCTAAGCTTTGAGCTTCCTTGGATTTCTCCATTTGTTCTTGATAGGCTTTTAACATTTGTTGGTCTTCATCAGAAACTTTAGTGCCCATTGACTCAACAGGAACTTTGTATTTTTCTTTTTGACCTTCAAAGTATTTCAAAGCCTTCGCAAGCTCTTTTTTCTTATCTATGTTTTTCTTTTTAATGTCATCCTCTGAATCCACTTCTGGATCAGTTCCAAACTTAGAGTTAAGTAGATAGTCTATTTCATCTCTATCTAAACCCTCTTCCATCTCTGCGTAATACATAGATAATACTTGGTCAGGACTTTCTTTACTATAATCTCTACTAATTTTAGCAAAATCTTCAAATCCTCGACCAGTCTCTTTTTTGTATTGTAAGTAAGTAGCTACATCTGCTGGCAACTCTTCTTGCTCTCTTTTAGCAAGTAAGTCATCAATAGAGTTTACTTCCTTACTATACTTTTCCCTAATAAATGAAAGAACTTCTTGTTCCCCCATTTGTGGCTTTTCTTCCACAACGGGTTCTTCTTTTACGGTTTCTTCAGTTTTAGTAGGTTCTTCTGTTTTACCAGTTTCTTCTACCTTAACTGCTTCTACCTTAGTTTCTTCTGCACTTTCACCGCTTACTTCGGTTTCGTGCTTTTGTAATAATTCTTCTTCTACTTGTGCCTTAGACTTTTGCGGTCCAGCATCGTACTCTTTTACTTTAATTTCCATTTGATTTGATTTTATTATGCAAAGTTACTAATTATTTTATTTATTTTATCTAGGCTCAAACTCTGCTAAATCGAACCCATCTAAACTGTCTTCTTTGGACTCAAAATTAATTGGAGGTAAATCTTTTTTCCTCTGATTAATTAATTGAGACTGTTCCGTATTTTGTTGACTTATTCTATCAGACTTTGCTTTCTCTCTACTTTCTTCCCTTTTGTTTATCTGACTTTCTTCAACACCTTTTAATTGCATATTAAGTTGAAACTCATACGTCATTAACTGCTGTTTTAGAGCTGCTTCATTTTTTAACTTCTCTATCTCAAAAGCAACCTCTGCTTGTTTCTCTCTCATTTTCATCTCACCTTCCAACTGTATTTTTTGTTGTGCTGCTTGAGCAGATATTTGCTGAGACTGGAACTGTGTTTGTGCAGTCATCTGTTGTTGTAAAGCAGCAGCCTCTCTATCAGCATCTTGTTTTCTTTTTCTTTTCAGTTTCAATAACTGATTAGCCATTTTAAGATTTCTTACTTCTCTAATATCAATAGCATCTTCTAAATTAATATCGTTTTTAGATAATGCCATTTGAATATTCTGCTCTAGCATTGCTTTTTCCTCCTCATCTGGAGCTACTTCAATAAATATTCCAAAGTCATATAAATACAAGTCTTTAATATCTTCTATTCTATCTACATTGTACTTTCCTATTTGATTAGCAAACTCTTCTTTGAATGGAGCAAACTCTAGTAAGTCAGCTATTCTTAATGATAACCCTTCAGCAATAGTTCTACTTATATATAAACTTCCTTCTAGTATATGTCTTGTAGCTGTATTAGAGTTTAGTGCTGCTAACTTTTGAACACCAACTAATGCGTTTGGATCAGGAGTAGAACCATCTCTAGCTTCATTTAGCCCAGTTACTGCTCTAATCATTCCTAAATAATGATTGTAGTTTCCAATAAGTGCAGCCATTTTAGATTGACCACTACTAGTATTAAGTTGCTGTATAGGAACTCTGGCATTGTTAAACTCACCATCTTGAGTATAACTTCTACCTACTACACTACCTGTTTGGAAATAAAGCCTTAAAGCATCTTCAGGATTATAGGCTTGACCAGTGCCTAAGTCTACTTCATTTAATCCATCAGCGTCTATAAATACACCGTCTGGAACCATTTTAGCAACTACTTGTTGTAGTTTTAAGTGTGTAATTTGTATTTGGTCTGCAAAAGGAATCATTCTTCTTACTAAAGATTCTATGTTTCCTTTGTACATTCTTGGAGCACAAGCTACATAATTTGGCATTGCGTGTTGAGATGCTGACTTAGGTCGAACCATATTTTTAGCCATCTCCCACTTTAACATAATATTAGAGCCAGCTACCATAATACCTTCATACCAAACCTCAATAGTTTTTTCTACTCTCTCAAACTTACCCTCCTTCATCATTTCTTCTGGTGGATTGAAACTGTCGTCTTTTTCAATCATTCTTTCTCCACCACCTTCTAACATTTTTTTCTTATATACAAACTTTTTAGTGGTTTTGTAATTAAAATATAATAATGTAGCAGTGTCTTTATAAAACAAACTGTTTTCATAAAACCTATTGATATTGTAATAATCATACCAACCTTGACTGTATTGAGATATCTTTTTTAAATCTTCGTTAGTTAAGTCAGGGTCAATTTTAATAAGCTCTGCAATTGGCATTGTTTTAATCTCACCCCAATAAAAACAATCTTTAAAATGTGGGTCCTCTGTATAACTATACACTACATTAGCTGGATCAACATAGTCTACTTGAATACCACTGCCTGGTAAAAATTGGTGTTTAGCCATACCTACACCTAAAACAGTCATATCATAATCTACTCTTCTTTTTACATCTAAGTAGTGATTTTCATCTAAAATGGTATTAATAGCTTCTTCTTCAGCTACCTCAATAGATGGCTTATATTTTAATTGCATATGTAATTGAAGTTCTTCATCATTTTCTGGAAGATCTTCTACATCCGTCATAAATGGATTGATACCAAAAGACTCTTGGAAGTCACTAAAAATATCTTTGTTAAGCATATCTCTTTCAACTAACTTCTGGTATTTGTTTCTATGTTCGCTTGATAAAGCATCTTGAGCATAGGCTTTTACGTGAAACAATCTGTTAGACATTCCATTGACAACAATGTCTACAAACTTAGGAAGGATAGGAACTGGAGTCCAATCCAAATTTAGATAAGATAAGTCCCCGTCAATAGCTAATTCATTTTTGTATTTAGCTACTGATTGCTCACCTCTTGCATATCTTCTTA
>Ga0209645_1001410_pt1 | contig 12076 bp, 20 predicted proteins | sample ETNvirenome_6_30_FD_184070 | JGI IMG/M metagenome (GOLD analysis project Ga0209645, IMG submission 184070) | Marine viral communities from the Pacific Ocean - ETNP_6_30 (SPAdes) (version 2) | ecosystem: Environmental > Aquatic > Marine > Oceanic | place: Pacific Ocean | collected 2013-06-19
TCAATTAGAAGAAACTATTTAGAACAAGATCCGTACAAAAGTAAAATAGAATACTTTGTTCATTTTAAATTCTTACCTGGATTAGGGTTTTACGGATTTGGTCTAACACACATGATTGGTGGCTTATCGAAAGCATCTACATCTATACTAAGGCAACTTATAGACGCAGGAACTCTTGCGAATCTACCTGCTGGATTCAAGACAAGAGGGATTAGAATAAGAGACGAAGATTCTCCTATTCAGCCTGGAGAATTTAGAGATGTAGATGCACCTGGAGGTTCACTTGCAGATGCAATACAACCTTTACCTTTCAAAGAGCCAAGTCAAACTTTATTGTCTTTGTTATCTGTTCTTGTAAATTCTGGTAAACAATTTGCTTCTATTGCAGAAATAAATACAGGACAAGGTAATCCACAAGCGCCAGTTGGTACAACTATGGCTTTACTAGAAAGATCCACTAAAGTTTTATCAGCAATACACAAAAGATTACATTCAGCACAAAGAAAAGAATTTAAATTATTGGCTAAAGTATTTAAAGAATACTTACCGCCAGAATATCCTTACATGACTGCAAATGGCGGTGGTCAATTAAAAATTACTGACTTTGATGATCGTGTAGATATTATTCCTATATCCAATCCTGACATATTTAGTTCTGCGCAAAGAATAGCTATGGCTCAAGAAATGATGAATTTAGTGCAATCCAATCCACAGATTCATGGGCCTAATGGTATTTATGAATCTTATCGAAGAATGTATGCTGCAATAGGAGTCGATAATATAGATTCTTTGTTACAACCACCTCCCCCTACAGATCCAATACCAACTGAAGCTGGAGTAGAAAATAATACTTTGTTGCTTGGCGGAACAGCTAAAGCTTTTCCTGAACAAAATCATGATGCTCATATAGAAATACATAAATCTCTTTTGAAAACATCACCAGTTCAATCTAATTTACAAGTACAAGCAAATATCTTTTCACATATTATGGAACACTTGCAAATGAAGGCAGATGCAATAGCGCAATCGCAAATGCCACCAGAAGCTATGGCTCAATATCAACAATTGCAACAAGCCTCACAACAAACTTCAGGACAAGAACAACAACAATTAGTGCAACAAGCTGCACAAATATTAGGTCAATTTAGTGCTCCAATATTAGCTCAATTAGTTTCTGAATTTACTGAAACTGTATCTTCGCCAGCAGATGAAGATCCTTTAGTAACAATTAGAAAACAAGAGTTAGCTCTTAAAGGTCAAGAATTAGCACAAGAACAAAGACAATTTGTTGCAGATCAAGAAAGAAAAATTCAAGAAAGCCAAGCAAGAATTAGTGTTGATAGAGAAAGAATTGATGCTTCTGAAGATATTGCTAGGATGAAAGACGATACTGCGCAAGACAGATTAGAACAACAAAGACTTTTTAAATCGATAGATTTACAAAATAAATAATTTACTTTTTTATAATTTATACAATAGAATAGCAAAATGAAAAGTTCAATTAAATATCAAGGCAAAGGAACTGTTAAGCTAAAACAACAAAAAAGCGTTTCAGCAAGTACAACTCCTACGCCAGGAATGGGTAAAGGTAAAGTTAAAGGAAGTGGTATCGCAGAATTTGGTACCAAGTTCGATGGCGTTTATTAATGTCCATATTTGATTTAAGAGAGAAATATTTAAAAGCTCTTAGAGAACGACAAGAGGATGTCAAAACCCAAATGTTGAATGGGGTAAAAGATATGTCTCAATATGAATTTTTGCGTGGGCGACACAGTTCTCTCGTTGACGCAGAAAGTATTTTTAGAGAACTGCTAGGAAAAGAGTATGAAGAGCCAGAACAAGGTGGTAGTCCCTGACCACATAGCCAAAGAAATAGAGGAATCTCAACAAGAAGTACAGTCTGAAGAAACAGAAGCTGATAAAGCTTATGTTGAAGAAAGCAAAAGAGTTTTAGATCCAACTTTATTAGAATCATCTTTATTAGATAGAATGCCACAACCTTCGGGGTATAGGATTCTAGTCTTACCTTACAAAGGTAAAGGTGTATCTGAAGGAGGTATATTGTTAACTCAACAACACGTAGAAAGAGAGTCATTGGCTTCTGTATGTGCTTATGTAGTTAAAATGGGGCCTCTTTGCTATAAGGATGAATCTAAATTTGGGGGTACCGCTTGGTGCCAAGAAAAACAATGGGTATTGATAGGTAGATATGCTGGTTGTCGTTTTAAATTGGGCGATGAAGCTGAATGTAGATTGATAAACGATGATGAAGTGTTAGCTACCATAAAAGATCCAGACGACATAGTTGCTGTATAGGAGGTTTTTATGTCTGAGTTAATTCAAGAAGAAAACTTGCAAGAATCTACAGATTCTGTAGAAGAAATTGAAGTTATAGAGGAAGAACAAAATACAGAAGAAGCTGAAGCTGTAGAAAATACGGATTCAGAAGCTAATCAAACTGAACAAGCTGAAGAAGCTAAAGCAGAGTCAGATGATGAGTTAGAAAATTATTCTGATAATGTTCAAAAAAGAATAAACAATCTTACACGAAAGCTTAGAGAAGCTGAAAGAGGTAGAGATTCTGCTCTTAATTATGCTAATAGCGTAAAATCAGAATATGAAACCTTAAAAGGTAAGAGTGAAAAAATTAATCAAGATTATTATGCAGAAGCAGAAACTAGACTTGAAAGTCAAAAACAACAAGCCACAAGAGTTTTAGCTGAAGCACAAGAAGCACAAGACTACGAAAAGGCTGCAAAAGCAACGAGCCTTTTATCTACAATTGCAGTTGAAGAAAATAGAATAAAAATGGCTAAAGAAGCCCCTGCAAATGAAACTGTAATACCTCAACAAAACATGCAACAGCAAACGCCTCAGCCTGATGCAAAGGCAGAAGCTTGGGCTGATAAAAATGAATGGTTTGGTGAAGATAGAATTAGAACTCTTGCTGCCTTTACTATTCATGACGATTTAGTCAAAGAAGGCTTTGACGGTCAAACTGATGAGTATTACAATGAATTAGATAATAGATTGAGGTCTAAGTTTCCAAACGACTTTGGCGTAGAAACTGAAGCTGTTCCAGCACCACAAGCTACTCAAAGAGTTGCTTCTGCTGCAAGAGCTGATTCTCAAGGATCTAATAAAAAGCAGGTTAGACTTTCTCCTTCAGAGGTAGAAATGGCTAAAAAATTAAACGTACCTTTGAAAGAGTACGCAAAATTTGTTAAAAGGTAAAAACATGACAAAGAAAACAACAAATAACGAACAAGAATTTAACAGAGCTCCACGTTCTGCGGACACACGAGAGTCCCTTGAATCTCGCAAACCTTGGCAACGCCCATCAACTCTAGAAACTCCAGAACCTCCTGAAGGTTATGAATACAGATGGATTCGTGCTGAAATCGCTAACCAACCCGACAAGAAAAATGTCATGTCTCGACTGAGAGAAGGCTTTGAACTTGTAAGGGCTGAGGAAATTCAAAACTTTGAACTACCAACGATTCAGGATGGAAAACATGCTGGAGTAATTAGTGTGGGTGGACTTTTATTAGCTAAGATTCCTTTAGAAACTCGACAAGAAAGAAATAATTATTTCACAGATAGGTCGCAAACTATGCAACAAGCAATAGATAATGATTTAATGAAGGAATCTGATGATCGTTCTCCAATAGAGAGGCCAAGAAGATCATCTAGCGTTACTTTTGGTGGCGGTAAAAGATAAATGGGAGTATCGCTGTTTACTAAACTTTCATAATTAAAAGGTATTTATTATGGCAAATAAAGATGCACCTTTCGGTTTTAAGCTAGTAGGCAGATTAGGTTCAAGTGTCCAAAACAATGGAACTACAGAATACGAAATAGCCTCTGGTGCAACTGGAAGTATATTCTCAGGCGACCCTGTAAGAATGACTGCTGCTGGTACTATACTCGTTTGCGATGCAGCGGGTGAGCAACCAATATTGGGAATTTTTAGGGGTTGTAAATTTGTTGATACTGACGGACAAGTTGTGTTTAAAGCACACTATCCATCAGGACAAACATCTACAAGTACAATTACTGCTTTAGTTGAAGATGATCCAAATAATCTTTACGAAGTACAATGTACTGGTTCTCTTTCGTTAGCTGCTGTTGGTGCTAACGTGGATCTAGCTTACACAGCTGGTTCTACTGTTACTGGCCAATCAAAAGCTGAAGTAGATTCAGGAGCAACTTCTGCTGCTGAAAACTTTAGAATTGTTGGGTTTTCAAAAGACCCAGACAATGATGAAAGAGGTTCTGCTAACGTGAATGTGATCGTTAAAATTAACGAGCACTTTTACTCAACTACTACAGGGGTGTAACCATGGCAATTAATAGAGCACAATTAGCTAAAGAGTTAGAGCCAGGTCTAAATGCACTTTTTGGTATGGAGTACAACCGTTACGACAACGAACATGCTGAAATCTTTGAAGAAAACACTTCTGATAGAGCTTTCGAAGAAGAAGTCATGATTGTTGGTTTTGGTAATGCTCCAACTAAAGCAGAAGGTGCTGGCGTAGCTTTTGATAATGCAACTGAAGGATTTACAGCTCGTTATGAACACGAAACTGTAGCTCTTGCTTTCGCATTAACTGAAGAAGCTGTTGAAGATAATTTGTATGACCGTTTAGGTTCGAGATATACCAAAGCATTGGCTAGAAGTATGGCTCATACTAAACAAATTAAAGCTGCAAATATTCTGAACAACGCATTCAGCACTGACTTTCCTGGTGGAGACGGTAAGCCGTTAATCGCTACTGACCACCCGTTAAGCACTGGTACTGCTGCTAACAGAGCAACAACTTTTGCTGACCTTAACGAAACATCTTTAGAAGATGCTTTGATAAGGATTTCAACTCAAACTGATGATCGTGGTTTGAACATAGCTTTACAAGGAACTAAATTGATTATTCCACCACAATTACAATTCGTGGCGGATCGTCTTTTAAATACTCCTGGTAGAGTTGCTACTTCAGACAACGACATTAACTCAATCAGAAACCAAGGAATGCTTCCACAAGGTTATGTGGTAAACCACTATCTTGTAGATCCAGATGCGTTCTTCTTGAAAACAGATGTTCCTGATGGGTTCAAAATGTTTGTTAGAAGTCCTCTACAAACTGCATTAGAAGGTGATTTTGATACTGGAAACATGAGATATAAAGCCAGAGAGAGATATTCATTTGGATTCTCTAACTGGAGATGTGTTGACGGTTCTCAAGGAGCTTAATAATCATAAAGAGGGGAGGGCTTCGGCTCTCCCTTTTTTTAAAAATGTGGTTACACGAACCAAATAATTTATCTGAAACCCCATGTGTGGGTAGATGTACCACCTCTGTAATACCATTTGATGATGTATGCAAAGGTTGTGGGAGAACTGTCGCAGAAATAAGAGATTGGGGCAGTTATACTGAATTAGAAAAAAAATTAATTAATATTAGAAACTCAAGAGAGTACGAAATTAGACAAGTGAAACAATTTAAAATTATGACCGACAAAGAAAAAAGCGAAGATATAAGAGGCAGATTAGTTACAACAAGATGTTTGATAGAAATGATTGGCGAAGATCTGATAAAAACTTATGGTAAAAATAATTTAACAAAAGAAGCTTACGAAAAATTATATGAGGCACATAAGTCAGTTTTAGAAGCTACAGAAAAATTACCTATTGAACATGACCAAGCCGTATAATAAAATTAATTTATCTAGGATTAATTAATTGTTTTATAGACTGACCTAGCAGACAAGCCAAGACTATAAGACTTATTTCCGAAGGAGGAAATTATGGCAAAATCAACATTCTCAGGGCCAGTTAAATCTATCTCTGGTTTTATAACTGCTGGTAGTACATCAGTAGTAAGCTTAACTGCTGACACATCTTTAACAGTTGATGCTCACGCAGGAAAAATTTTAACTTGTAATGATGCAGACGGTAAATTCACTTTGCCAAGTATTGTTACTACAAGTCCTTCAGATCCAACAGATCCGAACCAAGCTAATAATTTAGGAGCTTCTTTCTTTTTTGTTATAGAAACTGCTGCTACTGATTTAGACATTAAAACAGATGGTACTGATAAATTTGTTGGTGGTCTTTATACAGGTAAAGACGATAATACAGGTAAAACATTTATATCTGGCGCTTCAAATGATGTGATTACTATGAATGGATCGACAAAAGGTGGACTAGCTGGCAGTATTGTAAAAGTAACTGCTATAGCCTCAGCTAAATATGCCGTAGAAGGTATTATCTTAGGTTCAGGCACTATAGTAACACCATTTGCTGACGCATAAGGAGTAAATTATGGCTGATACAGTAACATCACAAACCATCCAAGATGGTGAAAGAGTTGCTATTATGAAATTCACTAATGTTTCTGATGGAACAGGTGAATCTGCTGTAAAAAAAGTAGATGTCTCTGCTTTGGCTAGTAGTAGTCAAGGCAAGGCATGTACTTCAGTTAAAGTAGCTAAAATATGGTGGGCTTGTAGAGGTATGGGTGTCAATATTGAATTTGATGCTTCTACTAATGTTTTAATTACAGGCTTACCTTCTGACTCTACTGGTGATGAATATTACTCTGACGTTTTTACTGGTATTCCAAACAATGCGGGATCTGGCAAAACTGGCGATATTGATTTCACTACAGTAGGACATAGTTCAGGCGATACTTATTCTATTATTTTAGAATTAGTAAAAGACTACGAATAATGGCTGAATATCAAGGCAAAAAAGTAACTTTAAATAGTCCAAGAGCTCTCCGTAAAGGAGAGCCTGGCTATGGAAAAAAAAGAAAAGTTGTTTTCGTTATGGGATGTAGTAGTGAAAGCAAAAGGGTAAAAAGAATTACCTTTGGTGATGCCAAATTAGGTATGCACAAAAATACAAAATCAAGAAAAAAATCTTATTGTTCTAGAAGCGGTGGAATGAAAGGTACGACAGATAGATGTAGTGCTAACTATTGGGCTAGAAAAGATTGGGATTGTTAATATGAGTGATAATAAAAAACCAAAAAGTAAAGGAAAAATATGTCCAGAAGGTAAAGCTTGGGCTAAAAGAACATTTGATGTCTATCCAAGTGCTTATGCTAATTTAGCAGCTTCTAGATATTGTAAGGATCCAAATTATGCTAGTAAATCAAAAAAAAGAAATGGTGGTTTTGTTTCTATTCCTGGACAAGGAGCAGTATTAAAAGAGAAAACAAGATGAGTAAAGGACAATTACAAAGTTGGCTAGACGAAGATTGGGTAAGAATTGGGGCTGATGGTTCTATAAAAGGCAAGTGTGGAGATAGAAAAAAATCAGAAGGAAAACCTAAGTGTTTACCAAGGAATAGAGCAAACAGCCTTAGTAAAGAAGAAAGAGCAAAGCTAGTAGCTAGAAAAAGAAAAAAAGATCCCAACCCAAGAAGAAAAGGCAAACCAATAAATGTTTCTAACAAACTAAACGCTGGAGGCGAGGTTACAATGAAAAAAGCAAAAAGAGATTATGATGGCGATGGCAAAATAGAATCATCTAAAGATGAATATTTTGGCTCAAGAGATAAAGCAATTAAAAGTGCTATGTCTAAACAAAATAGAGTTAAAATGAGTAATGGCGGATTTGTTGCCAATGGATGCGGTGCCATCATGAAAGACCGTAAAAAAGTAACCAGTATATCTTGAGGTAAAAATGACTTATAAAAAAACTAAAGGCTATAGCGTAAGAAAGATGTCCAAAGGCGGAGCTTTAATGAAGAAGTCTAAGGGCGGAGCCATGATGAAAAAATCAAAAGGCGGATCTATGATGAAGAGATCTAAAGGTGGTTCTATATTAAAGAAATCAAAAGGTGGTTCTTTAATGAAGAAATCAAAAGGGGGTTCTATGATGAAAAAATCTAAGGGCGGAGCTTTAAATCTAAACAGTAAAAAGAAATAACTTTTTAGTTTAAAAAACAACTTACATTTATGTCATACTTACTTAGTAATGTCCCACATTTTAAATGTTGGGTAAGAAGGGAATTTACTCACAATCACGAAAAATACCATGATGAGTATTTACATGCTTTAGTTATTGCAGTTAATACTATTCCAGATAGGTCTTTGAGTTTTCAAGTAGTCTTTACGGGTTGTGAGTCAGATTGTGAAGATAACAACGAGCCAAATATCCATGGCGGAGCTATGTGGGCTAGAATGCCTATCCAAGCTTTAGTGGCTGATATTCCTATGGATGATTTTCCTGAACCGATGGAAGATCATATTGCACAACCTTGGGATTGTGAATCTAGAAACCACTCAGTAATAGTTATGGATAGAGTAAGCTCATCACCTTGGCTTTGTAAATTAGATGGCGAATTTTTTAAAGGCAGATATTTGTTTACTGTTGATTATACTGACTCCGATATTGCTGACGATAGTGCACAACATAAACAATCTCATGTATTATATATAACAGAAGATTGTAAATGGAAAGGTAACTTAGTAGCCTTACCAAACAATAGAGTAAGGGCTACAAGTCCAGCTCTTTGGGTAACAGGAGATGGTGCTCCTGACTTTAAACCTTCACAATGGACACATTCTGCTGAAGGACACGAAAGTTACTTAGATCCTGCAATAACTTTTAATAACTTATATGAAGATTAATGGCGTTATCAGGCAGTACAAATTTTGAACCAAATGTTACGGAGTTTATAGAAGAAGCTTTTGAAAGATGTGGTATTGAACTTAGGACTGGTTATGATTTAAAAACAGCTAAGAGATCTATTAACATCATGTTAGCTGAATGGGCTAACAGAGGTCTAAATCAATGGACTATTGAGCAAACTACTCAAACAGTAACGGAAGGCACAAATAGCTATAGTTTAAATTCTAATGTAATTGATATATTAGATATGGTTGTCAGAAGAACAACTAACTCTGTAAATACAGATACCAATATGAGTAGAATTAGCAGAAGCGAGTATTTAAATATCCCAAACAAAGATACAAAGGCTAGACCTAATCAATTCTTTTTTGATAAACAAACAACTCCTGCAATTAAAATTTATCCAACTCCTGAAAATTCTACAGATATATTGGTTTTTAATAAATTAGTTAGAATGGATGACGCTGATACTGCTACTAATACTATGGATTTACCTTTTAGGTTTTATCCTTGTTTTGCAGCTGGTCTTGCTTACTACATAAGTATAAAAAGAGCTCCACAAAGAACAGCAGAATTAAAAGCTATCTATGAAGAAGAATTTAGAAGGGCTGCTGATCAAGATGAAGATAGAGCTAGTTTTAGGATAAGGCCACATTTAAGGAGTGTCTAATGGCTTATGCAAGTGGTAAATTTGCATACGCTTTATGTGATAGATGTGGTTTCAAATACCAATATAAAGATTTAAAAAAAGAATGGAATGGCGCAAAGACTTGTCCTTCTTGTTATGAAGAAAAACACCCACAATTAGAAACTACAAGAAATATAATAGATCCAGAGGCTTTATACGAAGCTAGACCAGATACAGATTTAGAGGTTGGTAATGGTAGAGTTACAACTAATAATGATTTGGTCGGAAGGACAATACTTGGATTGATAACTAATACATCTGTTGGTTCTGTCAGTATTATAGAAAACGATAATACTGTAACTCAAACATTAGATTCTCAAGCTGTTACATCTTCTTTAGGTTCTATTACCGTATCTGGAAACATAACGGAAAGTATTTCAGTTGGAGGACAAACTGTTACATCTGCTGTAGGAAGTCCTACTGTTAGTGCTGATACTGTTTACACAGTAACAGTTGCTTCTTATTTTGGTGGAAATAGATATTACATCGATAGTGTTGTTTACCCAACTTTAACTTTATCTGAAGGAGAAACTTATAGATTTGATCAATCAGATGGATCTAATAGCGGACATCCTTTAAGATTTTCAACTACTTCAGATGGTTCTCATGGGGGCGGTACAGAATACACAACTGGCGTAACAACCAATGGTACTCCAGGTAGTTCAGGTGCTTACACTCAAATAACTGTAGCCGTAGGTGCGCCAACACTCTATTATTATTGTACAAACCACTCTGGTATGGGTGGACAAGCAAATACTCCTTAATTTGATATAATAAATTATGACCTTAGCTGAACTAAAAACTTTGATACAAAATTATGTTGAAAATGATGAAACTACTTTTGTCAGCTCTCTTGATGACATTATCAAAAATGCAGAAGAAAGAATATTTGAATTAGTTCAGTTTGATTTTTTTAAGAAAAATGTTTCAGGTAACGTAACTCTTGGTAATAGATTTTTAACTGCGCCCTCAGATTATATTTTGAGCACTTATCTTGCAGTTGTTGATGGTAATGGAGATTACACATATTTAGAAAAAAAACATTCTTCTTTTATGCAAGAATATACTGTAGATCCAACAGATAGTTCTTTAAGAGGTAAGCCTTTGTATTATGCAGATTATGACAAAGAGTTATCTACTGCATCTAGTAATGGTTCTACGTTAGTTTTAGCGCCAGTACCTGATAGTAATTACACCGTTGAATTACAATATATTTATAAACCAACATCACTTGTTTCTAGCACAACTGGCACTTGGTTATCTCAAAATGCCAGAAATGGTTTACTTTTTGCTTGTTTGTCTGAAGCGTATTTATTTATGAAAGGCGATGCACAATTACAAGAACAATATGAAAGAAGATTCCAAGAAGAAATTTCAAGACTAAAAAATAGAGCAGAAGGTAGAGGAAGAAGAGACGAATACCGTTACGATTCCCTACGTTCACAAACAACCTAGAGGAGGTAAAATGGAGAAGATAGAATCCCTTAAAGGGAAAACCATAGCTATAGTGGGTATGGGGAGAAGTTGGCACGATTACAACTTAGCTAAATCACACGGAATACACTTTGACGAAGTTTGGGCTATAAACTCAGTTGCAAGTGTAATTTTTCATGACAGAGTTTTTATGATGGATCCGCCATCAAGATTTTTAGATAGTGATGATGCTGGCGGTCAAACAGAAACTATGCGAAAACTATTACAAGAACATGATAAACCAATATATTCTTGTGTAGTTGATGAAAGGTGTCCGCCAGTTGTTGAATATCCAATACAACAAATTGTAAGGGATTGTCATTGTTACTATCTTAATAATACTGTTGCTTACGCAATAGCTTTTGCTTATTGGAATGAGGTAGGTAATTTAAAAATGTTTGGTATTGATTTTAGTTACAAAGGAAACTTACATTTTGCAGAAGCTGGTAGAGGGTGTTGTGAATTTTGGTTAGATAAATGTATGCACAAAAATATACAAGTAGAAGTGGCTAATAGTTCTGCTTTACTAGATTCTAATGAAGATGCTCAAGATAAATTATATGGCTACCATAGATTAAAAGATCCTATGGTGGTTGTATTAGACGAAGAAAAAAAATTAAAAGTTTTGAAAAAAAGTGAGTATGAATCTTCCATAGTTAGGCCAGAAAGAACACCTATTATGGTAGATAGAAATGATCCTAATGTTCTTGGAGAACCAAAAAAATGGTAGATGAAATAACCCCTGGAGTCTCTTTTGAGCTTGGTATAGTTGAAACAAAAACAACAAACTACGGAGGACATACTCCTGAGTTTTGGGCTGAAAGACTAACAGAAAAAATTGTTGGCTATTCTGAAGATAATGAACCTCATGTAAAAGAACAAGCTAAAGCTTTTAGAGATGTTATTTACAAAGTTTGTTTAATTTACATAAAAAATGCTATAAAATCATATCAATCCACTTTAAAACAAGATTTAATTAAAAGTGGAGAAAACGAATTAGCAAAAATTATTAAATAAAATTAAAGGTAAATCATGGCTATTACTTCCACACTAACCTCTAGTTTTAAGAAAGAATTACTGCTTGGTAATCACAATTTTACCAATAGTTCGGGAGATACTTATAAACTAGCTTTATACACAAGTTCCGCTACATTAGGGGCAACTACCACCTCTTTTACTACAACAGGTCAAGCAAGTGGTACTAACTACACATCTGGTGGTGGTACTTTAACTAATGTAACTCCAACTATTAGTGGTACAACTGCTATAACTGATTT
>Ga0209645_1001411_pt1 | contig 12069 bp, 19 predicted proteins | sample ETNvirenome_6_30_FD_184070 | JGI IMG/M metagenome (GOLD analysis project Ga0209645, IMG submission 184070) | Marine viral communities from the Pacific Ocean - ETNP_6_30 (SPAdes) (version 2) | ecosystem: Environmental > Aquatic > Marine > Oceanic | place: Pacific Ocean | collected 2013-06-19
TTTACTCCACATGCCTTTGCATATCCTGCTAGTTGTGCTACATAACCAAAGCTGTCATTCTCATACAAAGTGTTGTAGTCCTTGAACTTATTTTCATAAGACCAAGGACTAGCAGTTTTAACATCATCTACCTTACCATCTATAATCAGGTCAGGTGTACCCTCAATTTTCTGGCTCTTTAAATTAAGAGTTACCTTTTCCCCATTCTGGTAATCAACACCACTTGCACTAAGTATGCCTTTGAATACAGACTCAAGTACGTCCCCTATCATCATGTTAATTACAAAGTTTGATGTTGGGGGCAAAGCAGTCTGTGGTTTATTTTTATCAAACCATAACTGGCAGTATGGTCTACCTAAGTTTGACATACGCAATCTAAAATTATTATTGCTTTTATCCACAAACTGCTTTTTAAGTGAGTCTCTGATTTCATCAGTCACCCTGTCAATAATTTCTTCCGACATAATAGAATCAGTGTGTTTAACTTCCGATAAGTATTTTCGGATTTTAATTTCGGCAGGGTGAGTAATCATTAAGCAGCCTCTACATCTACAAACTCATTGACAGTTTCCTTGTCCTGATCTTTTGCTGCATCAGAATAGGCATTAGCAATGTAGTTATTATATCCTGCAATCCACTCATTAAAATCTTTGAATGTATCCTCATCTGCAGGATGCTTTAATTCAACAACACCTGAATCTAACTCCACACTAGGTACATAATACTTAGCCCCAGAAGCTATGCTTCTTTCCTCTGTTCCTAATGTCAACACCTTTTGTGGAAGTAGATACTTTTGTTTAATCATCTCAGCAATAGGGCCACCCATAATCTTAAAGGCTTCCTTATTATCTACCTCGTAGATGAAAGGTATATCTTTAATGGAAGGAGCTGACTCCCCCTTTTCATTTACAGGTGCAGTCAATGTGATGTGACCAAACAACACTCGTACTCTTTTGATTGACTTAATCAAGTCCTTTTGATCTTGAGGTAAAGAGTTGTAATCCTCAATCCAACCACTAGGCTTACCACAATTAAAACCGCCAGTGTTATCTCTTAGATCCCCTTTCAAATCGTTTGCCATTTCTGTCTTGACAAACATACCCTTACCCTCTGGCCCTCCAGAAGTTAGATACCTCTTGTACATAAACTTCTGTTGAAACAATCTGATCTTAGGATTAGAATCATAAAGTTTTGTATCGTCAGGTAGTGTTAAACAAAAACTTCCTGCATCTACAACCTCTACTTTCTTTTTCTTACCCTTGATCTCAGTCTCACCCATAACTCCTGAGTGATCAATCTTCAATCGTGCAAGTGTACTAGTTTGTTTCTTAGTTTTAGTGTCAGCTTCCATGCCCATAGCTTGAGCAAGTTGAGCAAAGTTTGACGTATTTAATGTTGAAATATCTGTACTCATAAAGTCCTCTCATAGTTCAGTTTGATTTAACCAATCGTTTCCGATCTTCCCTTCTAACAACAATGGCACATTTACTTCTATGCCATATCTAGCTTTAATTACAGCTACTAGATTCTTTTGTACATCCTCAATGATATCAATTACTTGTTGCTCCTCATCAGGGTGTACATCTATCACGATGGAATCGTGTACAGAGTTTACTACACAACTCCTATGTCCGTCAAGTTTATTATACAATTCTACCAGAACCACTGGCACAATATCGGCAGTGGCAAAAGACTGCACTGGATAGTTTTTAATCTGTGTAAAGTTTGTTACTGTACCGTCCCTTCTCCTTTGTGTATCTGGAAAAGCAAACTCCCTGCCACTAGGTATACGAATGAACCCATGCCCGACTGCTTGATTAGCTAGTTTCTTATGCCACTTACCTATGCCTTTGTATTTTTCAATAAAGTGTTTGTAGTAAGTAGCTTCAGCTTCTGTCCTACCATAACCTGTAGCACCATACAACGGGGCAAACGTATGTGCCTTTGCAACCTGTCTCGATGTAGGCTGTCCTGCATCTGATATAACTTTTGCAGTGTAGCTGTGTACATCAAAGCCTTCTGTCACTTCTTTGATTGCAACTGGGTCTTGACTGAGATATGCTGCGACTCTAAATTCTAGTTGGGCAAAGTCAGCTTCTAATATCTTGCCACCCTGGAATCGAGACACAAATACTTTCTTGACAGGAAAGGTAGAACCTCTGGGCATATTCTGCATATTAGGATTAGCTCCACTAAATCTACCAGTAGCAGTGACATGCTGATTCAATCTTACATGTAAGAACCCATCCTCTTTTACAAAGTCTTTTATACCCTCAACAAAGTTTGATAAGTAACTTGTAATAGCTGACAGCCTTCTAAGTTTTGATAAGAACTCAGATGCTTCTGTCATGTCCCGACTGTTAGCAAATCTTTCAAGTATTTCTAAGTTACCTTTGGATGTACTAAACCCACTGGCACTGGCCCACTTTGCATTAGGGGGATTGAATTTAAGTCCTGCTACCTGATTCGTTTCTTCATAAACAAAACCAGAACCACCACAAACATTACACTTAGTAGGTTTCTTAAATGGATTACCATCTTTTTTTGTTTTGTAGAACTGACCTCTACCTTTGCACCTGCCACACTGCTTTGCTTTTGTTTTAAACAAAGTTTTAAAATGCTTTCGGATAAGTCCTTTGAAAACATTTGTAGGTGTGTGAGGTTCAATGCAAGAGTGCCATGCATTTTTATCCAGAGGTTTGCGACTAAATAAAACCCAAGATAATTGTTCAGTGCTGCCTAGATTAATCGGAGTATCACCCATAAGTTTTTTCGTAAACTCTTGTAGGCTAGTTTCTAGTTCTAACTTTTCTTTTCTAAACTCTTTTTCTACATCATCAAGTTTATCCATGTCTATTTTAAAACCAGACTGATACATCCTTGCAAGTACAACTGATACTTCGTTGGTTATATCAATTACATTTCTCAGTCCTGCATCTTGATTAGACTCCAATCGAATCTGCATCTTTTGATATAACTCTTTTGTACATGCAAGGTCACATCGGAGGTAATAGTCTAACTCTTTTCTAGGTATGTCCCGTGTGCTGTAACCCTTTTTAAAATATTCTTTCAGGGTGTCCTGCTTTTCAACAGCACAGTCATATCTCCTAGCAACTGTTCCTAAATCTAAGGGCTGACTGACACCTCTATTGAGTATGTATTCAGAGAGCATTGTATCGTACACTCTTCCTGTATATACGAATCCTGATTCCCAAAGCCATAGTAGGTCGTGAGAAATATTATGACCAACAAGAGTAGTAGTCTCATTTAAAATCCCCTGTAATTTGTTTCTGTTAGATACGACATCATCGTCTTTAGTAATGTCGCAATGGTCGAAAATATAAGTGGATGGATCTTTAGCATCCAATGGGTAAACACCAACCATAACCAGAGAGTTTGTCCTCTCGAATGGGTCAAGGTGTTTCTTATTATCTTTAGTTGTGATTGTATTTTCAACATCAAGTATTGTTACTGTCATCTAGTATTCCCTTTTGTTGTAGCCTTGCTATGATAACTTTCTTAATAATATCTTTAAAAAAGAAAGAGTATCCTAGATCAGAAGCTTCCTTTAAAAAATCTCCTAGTGGAGTCTCTAGTATTTCTTCGTGAGTTTTTTCAACATGCTTTTCTAACTCAGTCACGATGTGTACTCTCCCGTATTAAAGTCAAACTCACAATTAACAATTCGATGCACACCAGATATCTTATTCTTGACTATGTTTAGATACCTCATGCCATCGTCTTCTGTCTGATCATTCATCGGAGGATTCCTAGATACCAGAATCATTAAGTCCGACTCTCCTGCTAGGCCAGTCTTGCTACCTTCAATCATTGCCTGACTGAGAACTATCTTGCCTTCAGCTTCTGCCGATAGCTGTGTACAATACACAACCAGACAACCATAGAGTTTCCCTATGTTCCTTGCATAGATTGCATTAGCTTTTAATACTTCGTGATTGTTTGTAGCTGAACCCTCTTCAGAAAACTTACTGCCTATGTCCATAATAACTATGTCAGGCTTATGGGTTTTAATTACAGACTCTGCCCATGACATTGTTTTACCTGTAGCATCTACAAATTTTATATTGTCCTTGATAGGGTCATACAATCTATGTGCTTGCTGTTTGTTCTCTTTAATTTGCCTCATGGTCATACCAGTACATGCAGTCATGTATCTCGCAGCAATACGTTCTGGTTTCTCTTCGTTACATAAGACTAGGATCTTAGCATTCTGATGTCCCCAACCATTAGACCCTGCACATAACGTAGCATGAAAACTAGACTTACCTACATTAGACCTAGCACCAATCACAAACAACATACCGCCATCGAGTCCCTCAACTGCCTGGAATAATGAGTTGATATTGAAACGATACTTTGTATTACTACTGGCACTATTAATTAGATTCTCAACTGAGTTATCTACAAAGTCAGCTTTGACCTTTGGGGTAAAGTCCTCTTGATAACTTTCAATCAAACCTCTCAAAGGTTCTAATGTAGTCATGTCTCCATTGACATATTGGAATCCAAGGTTGGCTACCTCTTGTCCAACAAACTGTCGAAACATACTGGACAATACTTCGTTAGCTACATCTGAACCAACAACTGAACTGCTCTCTATCTGTTTAAAGATAAGTTCATACTGATGTTTTTGTGATGTGGTTAGTGTAGGATTTTTAGAAAAGAATAAACCTTTGATCTCATCTGTGGTCAAGTCCCTGTCGAACTCTTCCATAGCATAGTCAATGGTTTCTTTTATCTTCCGTAAATCTTTTGTGAATACTTGAGTGGGACATTTACCGCCCCGAACTGAATCGTAAAACTCTTTATTAAGTAGGCTCTTTAATATCTGTTGTTCCATTGAACTCCCTTTTAAGTTTGTGTAAGTATGCAATATCTTCTGCCCGTCTGTATTTTATGTCATCTAATAACTTCAATGCAAATGCATCAATGCCATTAGCCTTTAACTTTCTAGTGTACTCAATAGTCTTAGGTGCTGCATCAGGATCGAGGGCTACTATAACTTTCTTGTAACCCTTTAGTCCTTGTATGTGATTCTGATTAATTGTTGTGCCTAAGATAGCAACTCCTGTGAGTTCAAGAGTTTCCACAACTGCAGCACTAGTACAGTCCTCAACGATAACAGCAATGGCACAGTCTCCCCTGATAAAACCATCAGCTTCACTTCCATATCGTTTCCATTTAGGAATTACTTTTGAATCCACAGCTCGTCCTATGGCATCCACCATCTTGCCTTCAAGGAACATTGGAAATACGATTCGATCTTCTTTGACATCGTAGTGCAAAGATAATTCATAGGAATCTATCCCGTATCTATTGCAGTATTCATCTAGTACTTCCTGCTTAGTCCCCTTGACTACACTCTCAGGTAAAACAAACTGAGTAACCTTACCCACATTCAAACCTTCAAAGGCTTTCTGTGCATCTATATTAAATTGTTTATCCATACGTTTTCTAATCTCCTCAACTGTCATATTAATTCTAGTAGACCCTGATAGATTGCAACTGTTAGCATAACAATTCCAAAGTAGCTTACCCATTTTGTTTGTAGCTGTAAAAGTATTACCTCGATGGCAAGACGGACACTTACCTCTATGCTTCTGTCCGTCTGCCAAATCAAGTTGTTCAACAAACCCTCTTATGTCAATCATCTGTATACCACTTGACAGGTAGAGTACAACTCCTGTTTCAAAGGTTTAACAAATTCTTTCTGGAGAGTTACTTCAGTTACATGACGTACACCTTTGGTAGTCCCTTTACCTTGCCACTCTGGTACGTTGTCATATCTGAGGATTAGTCTTTCTCCCTGATATGTTTCCTTAACTACTGTGGCTACTTTACCTGTAGGTGTAATAACTTTATCGCCTGGTTTGTAATTATAAATTGTTGCCATCTCTTATCTCCTCTCTTGTTTTAATTAAAATCTTCACCACCATGTAAGTATCTATGATCCTGATCATAATAACTTACCTGTTTATGATATTTAAAATCAGGGAGTTCTCCCTCATGTACTTCTTTGTGACCATCATCATAAGTTATTTCAATACGCCCGTATTTTAACACTACAGAACTAACTATATTTTCTAGTTGATACCCGTCTTTTTTTGCTAAGACACTCAAGTCCCATTGAATATTGTGGGTATATTTAGCTTCTACATATGTGTCCATCTCTCTATCTCCTATAGTATATCACCGCCCCCTGCCTCAAGTCGGAGTCTACAGGCTTCGGAGGAACTTGTCAAGGTATTTTTCATATAAGGCTTTACCGACTGTGGATTCTCATGCCCACTAACAGCCATGATCTGTGGCAAGGATACCCCTGCATCTACCATTTCTGTGATAGCTGTCCTTCTCATGTCCATTAGCTGAAGGGTATCAGGTAGTCCTGCAGCTTCACGGATATCTCTACCTATTGTACCTAACATAACTTTGTCATATGGCTCTTCCTTAATCTTGCCATAGGTTATCTTAGGTGCAATGTACGGTTGGAATCCCATGTCCTCATGTTGTTTGACTAACAGGTCATGCAAAGAATCTGTCGTAGGTAACTCAACTCTGGCCCTTCTCTTAGATTGCTCTAGTTTCAAAACCCTGTCATCGAAAGAATAGTTCTCCCACTTCAACTCTCTCATGTCTCCAAGCCTCTGACCCCATGTGTATGCCATGTAAACAATCATGCCTACACTTCTCCACTTGAACTCTTTAAATGCAACCTCGAGAAACTGTTTGACCTGTTCCTTAGTCCATGTCTCCTTGCGTGGCCTGTGAGATAACTTAGCAATCAAAGCAAACGGATTATGGAAACAGCTACCCACTTGAATACTAAAGTTAAATACCCTAGACATAACTGACCTGATGTGATTGGCAGTAGGCACACCTCTTTTCTCTGCCCATAGGTTGTAGTGTTGTTGTGCTGTCGGAGTATCTATTGTGACTACCTTTGTAGTTGCACCTATTGTAGCTATACAGTTAGCCATCCAGATTGCATAGTCTCTCCTAGTAGCAGGAGATAATCTCTCATAAGAAAGAGATCCCATGTAATCCTTACAGAGTCTCTCAAGTGTTACTGCCTTTCGAAATCGTTCTTTGTATGTCATAGCTTCCCCTTTCCTGTCCTAACCTTTTTGTTTCTCCACTTATGCTTTACCTTAGTGGTTTTCTTTCGTCTTCTGGAAGCTTGTTTTTTGTCCTCTTCCATCTGTTTGACAGCATCAAAATGTACCTGTTTGATTGCAGAAATTACGTCTATCATAATACCCCCTTATTATTTTACTGGCTCTAAGCCACAGAAAAAGTTTTCAATAATAGCATCAGCTATCTTTTTATTTTCTACCGTGGTCGGTATACAGTTCATTGGCTCTGAACTATTAATGTAAAAATATATCTGATGTACCCCATCAGGAAAGGTGTGTATCTCTACACACCTATTACCTGCTTTCTTGTATGTCACAGATTTACTAGCAAAATAGTCCTTCCATTCTTTTGCATGAAAAACTTTAGACTTTTTAAATTTGTATTTATCTTCCATGACTAAGCTGCCATACCTAAGAACTGAAACTCAGAACTATTGATGACATCCTGTACATCTTTTTCCATACGAATCCTTTTGGAAGTCATACAGGTGTCAGCCTTCTTAGGTAAACTATCTACATGAGAAGACAAGTGAGTGAGAGTATTTAATACTCTGTACTTGTTCTCTCCTAATGCCCTGTAGTTATCATAGAATCCTATGATTCTCTCAAGCAAAGAATCGTTAGGCTTAATGCCTGTCTTAGTCTTGTAGAATGCTACGTTATCTCTAAAGAATGAGATAGCCTGACTCCGTAAGACTTTGACCTCACGCATCTTATTCATGTCAGATGCCTGATTTCGTAGGTGCATAGGAAACTGTGAGGCTACCTCTCCCACAGTCTCAGGGTCACTAAATGTCGTATGCTTCTGAAAGATAGACGAACCCTCGTTATTACCTACAGACAACATGCCATTCAAACAGGCCAGTCGGAGCACCATTGCTCGAATCTGTCTCAGGACAGTCTGGTCATGGGAGTCCCGTAGGATAATCTTAGTACAGGCTTCCTCTCCTAGCTGTTTGTTGTAGTTCTCATTAGGCAACTTCAACTCCGCAGAGTAGGCTACAGGTTCTCCGATTCTATTGTGGATAATATTCCACATGACCTGTAATCCACTGAGGTCTAGTCCAGACTGGAGTAAACCTTCACTAAATGTTTCCCACATGTCCTTGAAGTTGTCTACCCTGTGTCTGGACTTACCTGAACCAATGACACCATCGGTGTTAGGATTGATAGTCCAGTACTGATTAGGTATCTTAATACCATTACGAACCTGTTGCTCTCGTACTGGTTTAAAGTCTAACTCCTGTGGAAATGTGAATGATGAAAGTGTTGCTGTTGACATATGCTTCTCCCTAAAAATTTACTACGTTAATTAAAGTACATACTAATCATAAGACTTTTTTTCATGCTCGTCAAGTGATTCACTAGCTTTGTATAACTCAATCTTTAACAAAGTATTTTCCAGAATCTCCTCTAAAAAACAGACAAGTGCATTAGATTGATAATCCAGGTTGGACATTTCATTTATTAGCTTTAGTAATTTTTTCTTTCTAGCTAGTCCATGAAGGTCTACTCTATTAACTGTCCAATACAGATTTAAAGCTTCGGATAATTTCTCTACTGGAAAGTGTTCATATCCGTCTGGCAGTCTAACTGTTTTACTCTGAGCCTTTGATGAAGCTGTCTTTTTTGCGGTCATAAGCCTTCCCCTTTCTAAAATAGATGACACATAAAACTATGTCGATTGCTAACATAAATGTAAGAGCTACAGTCATACCACCCCCGACTGCATAGAAGCCTATGCCTTTGTCCATAGGCCCAAGGTAATAGGCAATTACATCTCCAAAGAAAAACATAAATGCTATACCCCAACACAATGCAATAAAAATTGCAGATACAAAAGTAATTAAAAGTTTCTTAGTCATAACTTCTCCTCTCTTATAAATTAGGTACGAAACCTAGAAACATAAATACACCAAACAAAAAACAAGCCCAAAGAATATCACTATTCATAACTACTTACCTCCCTATCAAATTCTTTTTCATTTTCAGACAAACATTCACGACACATGTAGCTGTCAATGTATGTACCGTCCTCTAAGTCTCTGTCGGCAGGAATCCTATCAACAAACAGACCACTGCCAACAGAGGTGTCTCTTCTACATTGCACACACTCTTCTACCATAACTACTTACCTCCCTTTCTATTAGTACCAAAGACTGCACCCCTGTCGGAGTACAGGAACATGCATTTAGCTTCTAACTGCTCGAAACTAAAGTCCTCAAGTGTGGCATCTCCTCTGCCTAGTTTGTAGCCATCGTCCTTCCCAACTGAGTAGGCTTCTGTCCACAGGTCAAACACACTCTGATCATAATGCTTGAGAAAACCCCAAGCAAACCACACACCAACCAGAAAACTAATGACTATTTTCATGTGACTCCTCTCTTAAATTTGTCATAAACTTCATTAGCTACGTTGATTGCTTCCTTTGCTGTATTAAAATTCTGAAAGCTCTCCCTAAGTTTTTTCACGTCGTAGTAATGCACAAAGAAACTGTTACCGTATGTGCCTACAACCATCTGCAATACTTTAGGTATCTCGTACTTGCACACTTCCTGCCTTTCACTTTTCATAACCATACACCTCCACTTTTTGTATACCTCGTCCTATCCACTCAATAACAGGTACTGCCATGCTATTGCCCAATGCTTTGTACCTAGCACCATACGGTGTCTTGTCTCCCCGAATGTTTGTGTAGTTATCAGGGAAACCTTGCAGCCTCTCACACTCTATCGGAGACAGCTTACGAATCCTAGAGTTACCTACAAGTGGGGTATTGTTACCGCCTGTCCCCCATCGAGCAGTGACTGTCGTGCAAACTTCCCCTAAAGGTTTGACCCTAGAGTCTGTGCCATGATTCTCATACACAACTAAGTCGGTAGCATCTTTGTAATCCCTAGCAAGTTTCGTGCTAGACTTTGAGCCGTTACCATACTGTCCCATTCTCTGATAGTCGTATGCTATTCCGTTGTTTCCCTCAATGCTTTCAGCAGAGGTTTGGGTAGCTTGTCTAGCTTTCCCTTTGTCTCTGCTCTTCTCAAGATACCCTGACAGGCTTTCGGACTCAAATAAAGCTTTGTAGGGATATCTCCAATCGGCTGAATGATGTCCAACAACAAAGAGTCTTTTACGTCTTTGGGGGACTCCAAAGAATTTAGCATCAAGTACTCTCCACGACAGGCTATACCCGATTTCTTGAAGACCTTCTGTGAACGTGTGAAAGTCTCGTCCGTTATTACTGGAAAGAACTCCTTGTACGTTTTCCCAGACAAACCAAGTTGGTTTAAAGTGGTCGAGAAGTCTGATAAATGTAAGGGTAAGGTTTCCTCTAGGGTCTTCCAATCCTTTTCTTTGTCCTGCGATACTGAATGATTGACAGGGTGTTCCCCCAATGACGATGTCTGGTTTTTCAATTTGCCACTCCTTATAGTTAGTCATGTCTCCTAGATTAGGAACATTAGGATAATGATATTGTAGAACTTCAGATGGAAACTTGTCGATTTCTGAGAAGCCAATGGGCTTCCAACCCAAAGGCTTCCATGCAACCGATGCAGCTTCTATGCCTGAACATACAGATAAGTAACTACCCATAGTGCATCTCCTCTCTTGTCTCTTCGATGACAAACTTAGCATCTGCAACAGCCTTATTAATTGAATCAAATTCGCCACTCTGATACACATACCTGTCGTACTCACAGTTCCAGAGTTTGTAGCTGTACCTTGATGGAATATCAAGGCTGACATACTTGTCAATACAAAATACTTCGATCTCGTACTCATGGTATTCAACAGTTTTGACAACATTGGCAGTAGCTGATGTCAGCTCTAATATCTTTTGCCTTTGTTCTACGACTGTCTTTTGTAAGTCCTGCAACTCTTCCTTTGTCTCTAAGTGTAACCTGTGTGACTCCCAGACTTTACGTTGCAAGTCTTGCATCTCTTCGTCCTTAAGTTTGTCAAAGACATAGAGTCTCAAAGTCTTAGACTTAGCTATAGGTATGCCATAGGAATGCTTGACCCAATCTTTTTTGTCAGCAGGTTTCTGCCCCCTGACTAGGATACGATACCTGTCCTTGTTGTATAACTTTTTCAAGGTAGCAATAAAGTCCTGCCCCTTGTCGTCATTAGGTATGTCCCTAAGAAATACTATCGGTGTCTTAGCCATGATTAGTCCCTTTCCTTTTTGAAAACAAGTTCGCCTTTTTTAAATGCTATGTAAACTACTGCCATACGATAAATAATCGTATATGCATAGTTCCAGTTTTGCTCGTCTAACTTTACATAGCCCGTCTTACTAGAGTCTGATGGAATATCTAGCTGTCCTACTTCAAGTACATTGACTGTCTTGCCGTCAATATCAAAGCCTTTCATGTTAATTTTAATATCATTGCAAGACTTATCTGCAATAAACTTTTTAAAATGTCCAAATAATAAACCCATAATTTTCTCCTAAGTTAAAATACAAAAAATTCAGGTGAGAGAAAATCTCTCACCATGTTTTAGTTGACAGCTACAGTTTCAGTTATCAACTCGCCATGAGCAGAGAACCTAAAGAAAGCATCAAGGAAAGTAGGAATCTCTTCCTCTCTCAACTCTCTTTCTGCAAGTGCCTCATTCCTCTGCAAAGCAGGTCTACAATTTTTCCTGAATGTACTAAGCATTTGCTGTGAATAACACACTTTACAAATGTCATCGGGTACATCTTTGGAATGCTTGACAGCCTCAACGATAATCGAGGTAGTGTCTTTTTCATAACAAAGCAAACAGTCCTTACACTTTTGACCTGTACAATTCTGCTCATCTTTGTGCAAGTCTTTGCTTACGTTATTGAATACCTTGTCAAAGTGTCTAGGAACTTTGCGTAAGATATGGTTAGTCTTAGGGTTACTGTAAATGAGAATTAGGTTGTCTGGCT
>Ga0209645_1001412_pt1 | contig 12053 bp, 10 predicted proteins | sample ETNvirenome_6_30_FD_184070 | JGI IMG/M metagenome (GOLD analysis project Ga0209645, IMG submission 184070) | Marine viral communities from the Pacific Ocean - ETNP_6_30 (SPAdes) (version 2) | ecosystem: Environmental > Aquatic > Marine > Oceanic | place: Pacific Ocean | collected 2013-06-19
AGAGAGCCCCGTAGCAGAGCTAACTACAGGCCTGCTTTGATGATGGGCTACGCGGCTGACCATGCCTTCAGAGGCAGGGTAAAGAGGCACTGGAACAAGTCCGATAACGAAAAGCACGGATATGGCTTTTTCAAGGAGCAGGGCGACGGTGAAACGGCTCTGGACCATCTTGCGAACAACGAGATACCACTATCGATGAACCACGGTCTATGGCCAGAGATAATGCCTCACAAGCTGATGATAAACAAGAAAACGCCTAACGTGCTAGAGAGGAAGGCAGCGGAGGAGTATGCCAACGTAGACCCATTCAGCGAGAAGTCGCACCCAATCAGGAGGAGGAGAGCGGACACTGGAATGCCAGAGTGGGAGAACGTGCTCAGGAACTTCTACTTCGACAAGGAGGGAGGGGAGTCGCTAGCGGAGCAATCGGCTCGTGCCGAGGATAACCACAAGAAGTTCTGGAGTGCTTTCTTCGAGGGTGAGGACCATGGCTTCTACAAGGGGGCAAACAGTAGGAAGGAGGAGAAGGGGCAAGCCAGAAGCAACCACGCATTCTCATTCCTAGGGGGTGGTGAGAATCACGAGAGCGATGTCACCCACCAGCACTCTCTCAGGCTGAGGGACTTCAACAGGTGGAGGAGTGGGCAGGACATAGACGACGTGGATGAGAGGGCTGAGCACTTGAGGGAGATGAAGCAATTGGAGGCGCAAGGCGTCGACTTGGAGAAGGCGCACTTCGATGCCAGAATGAGGAAGCTGGACAGCCACGACGTATTCGAGGACAGCGACAGGGTAGAGCCGACCGAAGCGGAGATACAGGCAGAGCTGTATAGGAACCCAGAACAGTCGTTTCAAGAGGCAAAGGAGAAGCTGACTACAAGGGGTCGTGCACACGCGCATGGGATGGGCTGGTCCACTTACAACCTCGGACTCGAGTTCCTATCCCCGAAGGAGAGAACGATGGTGATGGAGCATGTGACTGAGCATCTCTTCGATGACCCCAATCACCAAATCGTCGTGCTCCCGGATGGCCATAGAATCTCCATGTCCAGACTCAAGAAGAACCTAGCTCACAGGAACGGTGCTGAAGATGACTTCTTCTCTAGGAGGAGCATATTCCCCGGTGCCAACGCCAATGCCAACATCGAGGACATCGAGGACACTGAGATAACTGGCGACGAGGGCATGGTAGCTGACTCACTGAGGAAGGTGTATCTAACCGAGGATGGTGAGCTGCACGTAGGTGAGCCATATGAGTACAGGGAAGTCAGAAAACCCGGACAGGGCACTAAGGAGGAGGTGACCCAATTATTCGACAAGACTGCCTACGAGGCTCTCATGGACAACATCGACGCTATCTACGAGGGTGACGATGTGTTGCACCATGGCGATGAGGATGAGGACCCCGAGAAAAAGAGGGACAATAGGAACCTGTTCTCCTTCGACAGGGAGGACATCGAGCAAATCACAAAGAAGATGGAGGGTGGTGCTAGCTTGAAGGAAGCCCTAGCTGGCAGGATAGACAGGAGGAGCGATGTGGGACTCTCTAGAGACGGCCTCATGGACCTAGTGGGCTACAATGACCTGATGGAGGAGAAGGGGCTTCACCCCATGTTCGGCACGAAGGAGAGAAAGTCGTTGCTATCCAAGAGCGTAATGACACAGGTCATGCAGGAGGTGGATGCCAGACTGGGGCTGGCTAAATTGGCCAAGCCCCTCAGAAACGCCAAGACTGCTCACAGGACGCACATCAACGCACCTCACAAGGACGACCTTCCTGAGGAACAGCATGACCAGTACTTGGAGGTCGATGGCAAGCTCAGGGGACTGGCTTTCCCATTCGCTCAGCCGTTCACTCACAGAGGGGGGCTGGGCAAGCAGAAGATGACACTGGCTGAGATACTACACGACCACCTCTCATTGAACCCGAAGTTCATAGACAGGGGATTCACTAGGGACATAATCGATGAGGAGAGCGGCTTACAAACCGGTCGGGAGAACGTCATTTACTCCTACTTAGACGGAGGGGAGAGCTCGATAATCGGCACCAAGCGGAACGATGGGGCGATAGACCCCAACCCATTGGCAATCGGCGCTACGTCACAGCTACTCCCTCACTTCCTCGAAGCCGGTGTCAGGCACCATAGCAGCGTCCACGGTATAATGTCCAAGACGGACACCATGTCTCGTGGAACCAAGACTAGAGGCAGGAACGTCAAGAATGCCGACGACATGCACTCGTACACCAGAAGCCCCACCGTCTTCAGACAAATCAGGGATGGCATGCCCCCCTCTCTCCAGATAGACAGGGAGAGGCACCCCAAAAGGACGACCGATTTCGTTCATGATGGCTTGGGTGACCTCACACATGACAACCAGTACACGCAGACCTCCGCTGGTAAGGGGAGAGTCAGGGGCGATGCGGCTGTAAGGAGGAACGCATCACTGGCGTACATGATGATAGCTCTCAATGGTAGGATGCAGAGGCCCGAGGAGGCATTAGCCAGACCGTACACCTTCAAGCAGTTCCTCCAGAGCCCCGAGGACCTGCTACCATCAGGGATGAACGTGGGTGACATCATGAGCGAGATACCAACTGTGCCCTCCACACCTGAGACTAAGATGCCACTGATGGGAATGTCGTTGGAGAACAGGATAGAGAACCTCTATGACGAGCTCAATGACCCAAGTTTGTCCTTCGAGGGCAAGGAGGAGATAATCGAGGACATAAAATCCCTGATGGAGATACAGAGGGAGCAGGAAGATAGAGCTGTCAGCGGATATTCGGGCCATGGTACGAGGGAGAGCCTACAGAAGCTGATATCATCCGATAACAGAGCTGTAATCCAGAGAAGCAGACAGCTCAGGGAGATAGTGGAAAGAGAGTTACCAATGGCATTCCACCCGGAAAACCCCAAAGCGCTAGCCAACCTACATGCTCTGATATCAGGGGCAATGCGCTCATTGCACCTAGACGATGGCCACTCCCTCACCTCCTACGGGCATGACATCAGGAGGGGTGTGGAGCAGGAAACCACCTCAGACATGCATGCCCTCATATCCAACTACCTGCAACAACCCAGTATAATGGACAACCACACGATAGGCCCTGACACTGGTGTGGACGAGGCCTTGGAGATATTGGGCCTACCCAACGACAAGGCTCACAAGGAATACGCATCAAACTGGTTGAGCACCCTCAGGGGAAACGTCATTGCCATGTCGTTCGGCAAGCTAGCTGGGATAGGCCACGACTGGAACGAGGAGGACAAGGACATGTTCACCCACGTCAGGGGGCATGACAGCGTCCATGACGCCTTGGACATAGCTCTGGCCAACGACAAGAGGGACTGGCCGACGGGAAGTAAAGACCGAGTAAGGCAAAACAAACTCAAAACCCTCGTACAGAGGATACCCATACACAACGCGATGTCTTGGTTTGGTAGAAATGCGATGGGCACACCCGCTAAACTAGATGCGTATGGCCTACAGCTTCATCGACCGCCGCAAGCCAAGACGAAGGGGGATGGCAAGGGCATCGTATCCAGAGACGGAAGCCCCTTGCTTCACCCGAACCCTCCCGGTAAGGGCTCGCAAACCCGAAAGAGGCACCTTCCCATCAAGGACATAGCTAGCCACATCATGTCCTTCGACCCAGCTATGGCTCCCGAGGAGATTACCTCCGAGATGCCGACATCTTCCGCAAGCCTGATAGGCGGGTACGACGATAGTCCAATACGCCCAATCAACAGCCAAAGCGGCATAGTGCCCCTAGACGTCATCAACGACGGCGCCCTAGACACGGGTCATGAGATGACAGCCGAGTTCGGCCTCGAGCACGACGGCTCTGAGACGGTGGTTGGGATGAACCCCCAACCAGTCGACTACAACACAATACCCGTGTCTACGCTACAAGCGGTCCTAAGCGACACTCACACTACCGAGCACATCCAGTCAATGATGCAGAACTCCATGCCAGTGCAGAGCGGGTCCGCAATGTCCATCCCAGATAGCACTGGTCAGTTCCCTCACCAGAAGGACCACAACATAATGAATAAGGCCGACCTACCCAAGGAGATTCCCCTAATAGAGCCCATGCACAGGATATTCGAGCTCGATGACATGTCACAGCTCAGGGGCTTCACTGGCGAGTGGGTAGTCTCAGTCCACAGGGAGGGAACGAGGTGCAAGGTCAGCAAGAAGGGCAATCACATCTACATAGAGAACGAGAAGGGCGAGAACCAGTCCACCAGTGACGATTTGAGGTCGGCGCTACGCTCGTCGTGCAAGAAGAACTTCGTGGTGGATGCCACTATGGTCGATGGCGAGCTGTTCATCAATGACATAATGATGTACGACAAGGACGATGTGACCGACCTAACCACCCGTGAGAGGGTCAAGATACTCAGAGGGCAGTTCGACAGCTACCACCCAGTGCACGTACCGAGCCCATCAGATATCAGGGTCACCGACGAGGTCGGGCTGAAACAGGCAGTGGAGTCACTAGGCAAGGAGAACGACATGCTACTGATAAGGGACGCCAAGTCCACTTACATGAAGGGGGAGGAGAAGCACCCCAAGTGGGTCATGCTAGCCAAGGAGGACATACTCTACCACATACCATTCACGATGGAGATAGAGGACAAGCACTTCATACTGAGACTGCCAGAGGACATAGTCAAGTACGAAATTACCGAAGAGGGGCCAACCAACCCCATAGCGGCGATAGGAGGAGTCACCTCGTCAGACTACTCAGTCAGGCTGGCCAAGAGCCTAGAGCCCTTCTGGCAGAGGGGATTCGCCTACCTCAAGAAGGAGGAGCTCGAGATACCGGACTTGGAAGAGGACGAGGGCATGACTGATGAGCGTGCCCGTAGGATAGAGAATCAAAGCGCAGGAATCCTCAAACCCAAGAAGGACCAGAACATACTGCTCAAGCCCAAGGACACGATGAAGGCCCTCATAATGATTGAGAAGGTGCTAGACAAGCTAGACAAGGGATTCGCAGGCCACTACCCCATGAGCGGTGGTAGGGGATTGGGAATAGATGTAGGCGATGGGACTGAGAGCCCTAGAGGCCCAACTACGTTGATTGGCGAGCAGAGCATGCCTGACTATGATATGAAGAAACGTCCGGGGACTGACCCCGAGAAACCCGATGACTATCCGGGAAGGGATAAGAAAAGAAGACAAACATCAGAGCAGTCTATCGAAAATGACTCTTAGAGATGTGCTTTTTCATTCCCAAAGCATTGAAGTAGTAAAGCAATACGTTGTGGCTGATAGTGTGCTCGGAAGTCGACAGCTCTTCAACCACGACGACGACCCTCTGGTCGTCCTCAAAGGCGGAAACGACCTCATTGTGGCTGGATATGCGAGCGTAGAAGTAGTTGACAAGCAGGGTGACGTAATAACGAAGGAGGCATTGAAGGACGCATTCAGCAAATTTATGCAGAATCCGTCGTATAGAAACGTTCAACTTGCGCACTCAAATATACAAGTAGGAGACGTAATACCGAATTACACTGATAGCGAAGGGAGGTTGTGGAAAAGCGAAGTCGATGATGTCGGGATGTTTGTAGTAGTACAACTCAGAAACGACATCGAGAAGGCAAAAGAGGTTTCAGCAGAAATCAGAAAGGGCGTTCTCAGGGGATTCAGTATCGGTGGGCAGGCTTTCAAGAGGGTCAGAAAATCAGACCAGAAGAGAGGCGACTACCAAGAGATTAGCAAACTGGAGCTCCACGAAATAACGATTTGCGAAAAAGGCATAAACCCCGAAGCAACATTCAGCATACTGAAAGAAGACACGGAAGTGACAGAAATGACAGAAACAGAAAACGACAACGAAATGATGAAGCAACTTGGCGATGTTCTATCGCGCCTTGAGGGAAGACTCGATGACATGGAGAAAGGCATGCCAGCGGGCCTCAAAGAGCACATGGACAAGAAAAAGGACGCAGCCAAGGATGACAAGGACATGAAAGACAAGGCTGAGGAAGAAGCATCCGAGGGCGAGGTCGAGAAGTCTGAGGAGTACTCAGACGTAATCACCTCAAGCTACCTAAACTGGATGGAAGACACCTTGAAGAGCGGTGGAGTAGACACAATAGCCGCAAGAGCTCACTTTGACGACCTTGAGAAAGCCAACCTAGGTTCCACACCTGAGGAGTGGGACGCTGGGTACACACAGCACACAGGACAGGTAAAGGGCAGAGTGCAAGAGGGAGGGTCACCTTCCACTAACGCAATCGCCGCTACAACCGGTGCAGGTGGAAAAGTCGAGAAATCCGACTTCATCTCCGCAGCTACCGTCTCTGATGCAGAAGTTGAGTCCGCTTACGAGGTCTACAAGGCCGCAGCAATGGAGCAGGAGTTCAAGTCTGACTTAGAGAAGCACTTCGCTGAGAGGTTCAACGCAGAGAGGAGAAACGAAATCGCAAAGGCAGAGGCAGCAGCTTTCGATGCTCGCAGCCCACTAGCCGACATCCAGAAGTCCATTGAGGCTCTTGGAGCAAGAATCGATGAAATAGCATCTCCCGCCGAAGAAGGCGCACAAATTCGCAAGTCAGAGAGCGGACCATCAGTGGTCGTCCCTTCGACTGAAGACCTAGCACAAATGTCATGGGAGGAAGTACACCACTTGGCGTCAAAGACGTTCGAGTGAGTACTGGAGATTTGAGGATTAAAGGAGAGTGAAAAATATGGCAAGAAATTATGTACGAACAATAACAGACATGGAGCGCTATTACTATGGCGCCGGGAACGCAATGGGTTACTCCTACTCCGGTAGCGAGCTACTCAAGGCTGACAGCCCAATGCTGTCAACCACAGGTGGAACATACCAAGCGATTTATGGTCGCAAGGTCTGGTCGCAACTCAACCAAGAGTTCAACGCCTTCTCAATACTACCAAAGAGACCATGGGACAGGTCCGGCTGGAGAGTTATCACAGCAAGGCCAAACAACGATGGTGTCCTACACGGTGGAGTTGCTGAGAACGCAACACTGCCTGAGACTGTAAGGCCTACCTTCCAGCACGTAGCAGCAAAGCCAAAGACAATCGCACACACGTTCGACATGTCCGAGACTGCTATCTTCCTAGCTGACAAAGACGACGGATTGGGAGACATTCGCTCAGTCATGAAGGAAGAGATGGGCAAGCACCACGCTGAGATGGTCAACAAGATGCTTCTAACAGATGTAGACACACCTGCTGGGAACAACTTCGAGTCCCTTGACAGAGTCACTGCAAACGATGGTGGAAGCTCTGGACTAACTGGTCTGAAGACCTCCAGCAGCAACACCCACGTAACAGCGGCAACAGACCTAGACATCTACTCGATTGACAGGTCCGCTAACTCATGGTCCGAAGCAGAGGTTTCCTGTGCAGCAGACGCTCAGGCATCCAGCCAGAGAGTCCTAACACTGGACATAATGGACGAAATGTTCCAGAAGCTCTGGATTCGTGGTGGAAACCCCAAGGTCATCCTAACAGGATACGACACTCTAATGAGGATTCAGCAGTTGCTACAGTCCCAGCAGAGGTTCATGGAAGAGAAGAGAGTCACCCCAACCTACAACGGTGTAAAGGGTGTACCCGGTATTGAGGCAGGATTCATTGTCGCAACCTACAACGGTGTACCAATCATCCCAACCAAGGACATGCTATCTGATGGTATCAGCAGAATGTACTACCTAGACACAGACTACCTATACTTCAGCACTGCAATACCAACGCAGTACTTCGAGAGCGGTATCGAAACTGGTGACCCGTTCGCAATCAACAGACTGGGCCAAGAGGGTCTCTATCGAACCATGGGTGAGATTTGGACTACTTTCTTTGGAGCACAGGGGAGCGTTCGTGACCTCAAGTGAGGCTGGAGCATAAGTGGAGAATTAAAGAGGTGAAATGATATGGCAGAAGAATTGACAGCAACAGCAGCAGGCGGCTCACTAACAGCCGCTGTAACAGGAGCATGGGAGCTCAGAGCGGGCTCACATGACACGACCGAATACCTAGATGGAGCAGGAGACGTTACCTACCCCGGTGGTGGCGTAGGCACCTTCGCAGCAGTAAACAGCGATGGAGCAAACGGATACGACCCAGCACCAAAGATGGCTATCCTAACCCTAGGAGCAATCGCAGACAGCAACACAATAACGCTTGCAGGTGGCATCACTGCAATCACCGCAGCGTTCATGACTACCTTTACCGCAAACAACGGACAGACCGCTGGTCTTTCCTTCAGCGGAAAAGTAATCACTCTGGAAGCTACAGGCTCTGTAACTAGCGGACAAGTATTAGTCTTCTATTCGTGAGGTGGGTAAGTGCCCACAGTAACCTACACAGGAGCGCAGAAAAGGCGTCGTAACCTCGATGCCTCTATGCCTGACTGGGTCAGGGGAGTAGCGCATGAGGTCAGCGACGAGTGGGTAGCCCTTTGGGGCGCCCGACTCGGACCTGATTTCACAGTAGTAGGCGCACACGCCGACCTATTGAATGACGGCATACCTGACTCTGAATGGACAAAGGCGAAAATTACCGATTGGTTGAAAGCAAACGGGGTAGAAGTCAGTGGCAGCTTCAAGACCAAGATGAAACTACTAGATATGGTGGAAGATGTTTTGAACCCGAAGCCAGTCGTAGAACCAGTAGTCGAAGAAGCGGTGGAGGAAATCCCCGTTGAAGAGGCAGTTGAAACAATAGAAACAGGAGATGAAGAATAATGGCATTTAGTAGCACAACAGACAGCAGAACACACGCATTGGGAGACCTATTATTGGTTACCGGAACATGGAATGCAGACAGCGTAGACACTGGGACAATAGTCACAGGACTATCCAACATACTTGCAGCAGATGTTATCGGTGATACCGAGGACAACACGGGAGGTGGAGTAGACGGAGCATTCGCTATCGTCACTACTGCTGCACCCGGTTCCATAACAATCGATTGCGTAAGTGGAAACACTGGTCGTTGGTGGGCACTAGGGAAGCGCTGATTAAGGCGGTGACCTAGATGGCAAATCTAACGTTAAAGTTCGCAGTGGTGGGGCCTGTCTCACCTGCTGACTTCTCTACAGAAGCCTCGGCAGAGACAGCCTTGAACGCAGCTTACACTACAGTCACGGATGCAGCATCAACATCATCCTTGGTCGCATCCGAACCGCTTATAGTGCTAGGCAATGTGTATCTTATATTGACGTACTACGCATGATGGTGAGGGGTATGCATGGGTTTAGAGTCAGTAGAGATTGACATAGACGACATCAGCAGATTCCAGAAGCAAGACGTGCGTGCAGACATCTCATACAAACATGAGGTAGATGCTGAGAATCCCCTCAAGGGGGTTACTCGCAAGCAACGAGCTAGGACCGCTGAGGTCTCTGATGTGATGAACATCGGTTCAGGCACTAGGTGCAAGCACTGTGGTATGCTCCACTTCATGTGGAGGGCCACTTGTGGCTCATGCGACAAGCCTATGGAGTATAACCTCGCTACTCGTGATGAGGAGGCGAGGCTCTAATGCCACAGGTATTCAGTCCGGGTGAGGGAGAGACAAGACCCCTCGACCCCACTGAGGTAGTCTACACCACAGCTCAAAAGGTAGCTGACCTGCTAGACATAGGGCCACAAGAGGCAGTGCTAGTGGCATCAGACAGTGATAGCGATGGCGTGTACGTCACTGGTACTGACTACAGGAACATAGGATTCTCCGTAGGCGACACGATACTAATCTACTCGGATGCGGACCCTCTCGGGCTAGAGAGGACAATCACCGCTATCACTAGCTCAATCAATGGCGTTAAACTGGGATTCAGCTCAACCATAACGGCATCGGACTTCCAGAGCGCTGACAATGCATACGTCCAGAACACAGCGTCATTCACCAACGGGAGGACCCGTGGTATCACCAAGAAGAAGGTGGATGACGTCATACTGCGTATGCAGGACCACATCGACAATCTCACTCACAATGCTTGGCGCCCGTACTTGGTGCAGGCCGAGTACATCAACTTCGATACGTACAAGCCGTACAGACGTCGATACTACACCGACTACGTCGGTACTACCCCACTGCTGTTCAGGAACGTTCAGCAGATTCTCAGACTAGAGCTATGGCAGGGTGACGACTACAGGGAGATAGGGGCTGCTGAGGCTCGTATCACACTACCAGATGACGTGCGTTCACTGAGCGGGTCCATCGTGGTATCTCCCGGCAATGGTAGCTCAGGAACTCTCACAATCGGTAGTGGTACCAACAACTGGAGAGCTGACTTCGATAAGATAACGTCAGCTCAGAACCTCTCTGACCTAATCAACAAGGAGGACAGAGTGGGTAAGACCGCTGTCGAGTTCGCTCCGGCGTTCATTCTAGAGGGCAACACGTCTAATGTGGCCATAAACAACGAGTTCCTAGCTACAGCCAACTCCGACCTAGGTAGTGGCATAGTCAAGATAACCAGCATGAGGGGCACTAAGGGCGGTGAGACTTGTAGCATAGTCACGACTGACAGCAATATACAGATTAGCCAAACGGCATCCAACACCGCGACCTTCTCATCCCTCGATAGCACCACAATCACTGTAGACAGCACTGGCGGGTTCGCTGATGCTGGCGTAGTGGTCGATGCTAGTGGTGACGTATTCAGATACACAGGCAAGACCGACACCACATTCACTGGGTGTGTGATAGTCATAGGCAGCGCTCTATCGGACATAGCAGGCACCTTGACTCAGCATAGACTACAGGTCGATTTGCAGGGAGGCAGCTCCAGTGGTGACAGGGGCAGGCTAAGGGACTGGTGGATGGACCCGGAGATGGGCATCATTTACTTCAACAACTCATACCCGTTCTTCGAGTGGAATGCCGTCAAGGCGTCCTACATCTACGGCGAGAGGTACGTAGACAAGGGGATAGAGGACATCACCACCAAGATGGTCGCAATAGACCTGCTCATGAACGACGACAGAAGCGTCCTCGTACCAGAAGGCACTCAGAACGTGGACCTAGGAGCCAAGATTCAACTATACAGAGCTGACATAGACAAGGTCTTCGGCAGGTACGTGGAGGTCGTTACCTTTGAGTAGGGAAATGGAGCGCTTGGTGTACGAGGAGTACAAGAAGCAGCTTGATGCTGAGCTCAGTAGCGAAGAGGTGCAACAGGAGTTGCAGAGAGCCATTAAGGAGGGAGATGGCGACTATCGTGAGGCAGTAGAGCGTTCTGAGCGCGAAGTAGAGGAGGACGAAGCGACTCTGGAGCAGGAGCTAGCACTCAAGGACAGAGTGGACAGGAGGATGATGACCGAGTCCCCAACCCTCATACAGAACAAGCTGAGAAACGTCGGAGGCAAGATAGTGCCAGACCACGATGCCTATGACCGCCAGCGCAGGAAGACCGAATTCATGGAGTTCTAATCATGGTAGCCACATTCAAAGAGGGTCTGAACGTCGTCATTGACGTCCTCAACGATAACTGGAACAGGGGTAACACCAACAACTACAAGCCAGTCATAATCGACATAGCCGACACAGGTGCAGAGAGGGGTAAGCGCCTCGACCTAGACCGAACTGACTTCGTGCTCGTGTTCGAGACAGCGCACAACGAGGAGACTCCAGAGCTGCTGTACGACTTCGTCACAACGAGAATAAACATCACTGTGGACATGCGCACCACACGTAGCAGGGAGCACTTCCAAGCCATGGAGAACGAACTCAGAAGATGCATCCACCTGAAGAGGAAGGGAGATGGTACTAACTTCGACAGGCTAGTATATAAAACAAGGACAGATTTGTCAGATAGGACCAAAAAACTCTTCAGAATGAACTACCAGATAGAAGTAGTTATCTTTGCAGAGCTTATCCCGTGAGGTGTAGAGGAACATGCCGTCGACAGTATATCGTGGAGATTTGTCCGAAGTAACGTTCGGACACGAGTCTGGCATACTCTTGGAGCACAACTACGCAGGCTCATTCAAATTCACTGCCTCGTTCGAGAGCGGGGCTAACGCAGCTAATGCGCCTCATCGAGATTTGGTGAAGGACACGAG
>Ga0209645_1001413_pt1 | contig 12046 bp, 12 predicted proteins | sample ETNvirenome_6_30_FD_184070 | JGI IMG/M metagenome (GOLD analysis project Ga0209645, IMG submission 184070) | Marine viral communities from the Pacific Ocean - ETNP_6_30 (SPAdes) (version 2) | ecosystem: Environmental > Aquatic > Marine > Oceanic | place: Pacific Ocean | collected 2013-06-19
TACATACTGGTGCACCAGATGATAAACGATATAAAGATTTTGGATTAAGTTGGAAAAGTTATATAACAAATCAAATGTGTGACGAGGAACTTGTACATCGAAACTTTATACAGTTTTATAAATTTCAACTTATATGTAATGGGTTAGGTATAAAATATTTTATCAAACCAGGATGGATTCATCCAGCACATGCAGTACGATATAAAATAGAAAACTATAAGTTATTAAACATATCTAAAGGCATAGATTGGAATAACATTTCTAAGGTTCCCATGATACAACATATATTTGATAAAACAGGATACAACTATAAAGAACATTTTGATTGGGAGAACATGCAAGGTCCTAAGCCTAAAAAGTTTAAAGACAATGTTGAGGATTACATGCACTTTTTTCATCCTACTAAAAAAGGACACAAACTTATAGCAGAACATATGTACGAGGAGATAATATGATAATTTGTATAGGATGCAGTTGGACACATGGAATTGAAATACCAAAAGATGATCCATGGAACTATGCATGGCCTAAATTACTTGCTAATAAATTAAACACAGATGTTGTAAATTTAGGAGAACCTAGTGCCAGTAACGAAGGTATACTAATTAATTTTTTAACGTATATAGCAAACAACGAAGTATCTAAAGACACTATTGCTATTATGCAAACAACAGACTTTGATAGAAAAGCCGGTTTTAGAAAAGCATCTTTATTAGAGCCAAAGAATTTTGGATCTGCTAATGAATGGGTTAGTAGACACGATTATTGGGTTAGTCTACACGCCGCTGATGGCAAGTATCCTGAATTAATGCCATGCCTTGAAGCATATTTAAAAGAAGAACATTGTGTAGAAGAACAAGTAAGTAGAAACTTTTTGCAAATACTACAATTCCAAATGATATGTCGTGGGTTAGGAATAAGACATTATGTAAAACCTGCTTGGTGTCATCCTGCACACTACTTAAAGCATTATATAAATGATATTAAAACACTTAACATAAACAAAGGTATTGATTGGAATTTAGTTGCAAAAGAACCAATGATACAAGATATATTTTGGAAAGCAGGCGATAAAAAAGTATGGGACTGGGAAGAAATGACAATACCGCGAAAAGAAGCTCACAAAGTTGCAGGAGATTTAATGTATGATTTTCATCCATCAGAAAAAGGACACGAAATTATAGCAGAAGAATTATACAAATGGATAAACGATTAATTGTTATAGCATGTCCAGGACATAGCAATGGCGAGTTTCTTGCTTGGTTATTAAATCATAGTCCTGATTGTCCACAACCAAGTAATACAGATTGGACTATGTATACAGGATTTTTAGGAACACATTATAGGGCCGAGGATTCTGCTACATTAGATAGATTTCAACCGCTTGGTAGTTTATATAGGAAATTTGATAGACCAGGTCCTCCAGAATTTAAATGTGATCTTAATAAGTTAGAAACGTTTACTAAAGCATGGAAAAATTTAAAAACAGATCATACAGACTTATGCATATATGTTAATTGCATGAATTCACAGGAAATAATAGATAGTAAAATTGTCGATTTAGTTGGCAGACCATATTGGGATATGCCTAATTATACACATAGACATTTTCATGCAGTTATGGAATTTGATCCAGGTTCTACAGAAACACCAGGTACAAATCAAGAAACATACGACGAAATTGCGGCACAGTTAGTAAAACAACATATAACCCAAGTAAGAGATTGTCAAAATACTAATTATGACTTTATTGTATGGCAAAGTAAAATATTTGATATATTTGAAGTAATGAAAGTATTTGATACATGTAGATTAACAAAGCCACATTCTAACTATATGCTAAAAGCAATACAAGATTATCATAAAATAAATGAGCCTATACATGAATATTGTAAAAGGTTAAATACTAGTAATTGGAATTCTCTTATAAAGAAGTATTATAAAATAAGAAATATTCCAGATGATTTTCAGGTACCACAGTTATGAGATTATTTAGAAAACGTTTAAATGAAGTGACGTTACGTTGGCCAGAAATAAGAAAGTACAAAGGAAAATATCTTTGGAATTTATATAATAAAATTTCTAAAGGTGTACCTATTGAATTAAGTGACGGATCGGTAGTTGCAATTGATCCTATGGCAATCCAAGCAATTAATAAAGAAATTTTTGGAGATGTACATACTCCAACAGGTGTTGAACTTAGCAAATTTATTGATGCTGACGGTCAACTTAAAAAACCTATTGATGCAAAAGACGGATTTATAAGAAAGGCAAAGTTTAACGCAGAAGATAATGACGGTAACACACGTGAAATAGATTTACATGACATTGAAAAAAGTAATGTAAAAACTGGTGTAGCATACAATAAAGGTTATGCGGCAGAATTTATGATGGGTATTGCATCAGCGGCCGCTTTTATGTTTCAAGAAGAAGACATTAATATTGATCATGCTAAATTAATAATGTCTGAGGCAAACATAGATTATTCCGGCAACGTACCTATTTTAACATATAAAGATAAGATCCAGTACACGACACCTAACGGAAAGCCTGATAATTTTACCCTTACCATTGCAGTAGATAAAGCCACATTTAATAAGGTTGTTAAAGACTTTAAAGATGGCATGATAACTGAAATACTTGAAGCATACTTTTTAGATTCAGTTACATATCTACGTGAAAATCAAAACTTTTTAGATGCACTAAATTTTGCAAGAAATGATCCTAATACTAATAACATTGAAGCATCATCAATGGGTACAGGCGATCAAAAAGGAACTAAAGTAGATTTTCAATTATTTGTAGATGGAAAATCATTTAAGGGTGTTAGTTTAAAAGCAAACTCAAAACGAATAGGACAAGTTGCTAGATCGCAATCTAAAATAGATAACGGCGAATTTCAAGTTGACCTAGCACATTTTCTTAACGGATTATTTAAAATTGATTTGTCTTCAGAAATTAAAAAAGGACCTAAAGACAGATTTGAAATGCGAGATTATTTGAAGAAAATATTTGCTAAAGTTGCAGATCATATTAACAAAAATTCATCAAGTGATAAAGGCGAATTTGAAATTTATAAAACGATATATGCTGGTATTAAAGGACAAGCAACAAAACACGAAGAAGGTGTTACGGTTGTTACACTTGGCGGTAATTTAGCACAACCATCATATATGATAATAGATTTTAATGATCAAATGGAAGAACTATTTTCTAAAATACAATTTAAAGCATGGGCAGTACCTGAAGATACAAATAAACGACCTGCTTTATTTTTAGTAGGACATATCACAGATCCTGAATTACAACAACGTTTAGGAACAGATAAATTAAAGATATTTTACGTAAGATCATATGTTAATGTCGGCGAAAAAGTACTTAGAGTAGTAGCAGAGTTTCAAGATGGGTTAGGTACATTAGCAAACATGATATATAAAGAAAATCAAATAAATACAGTTAACGAAACTACTAGTTCTGGAAGTATTGCCTCTGTAACGGGAGAATTGTTCAAACCTACAGGCAAGAAAAAGAAAAAGAATAACATTATAAGGCGCATAAAATGACAAAAATGAATTTAGCAGAAGGTGTGCTAGATGCCACTGATGATGATGGCTGGATGGCAAAAGGGCAGTTATATAAATCTGCAAAGTATGCCATTGAACTTCATTCAATGATTAGTGATAATCAAGAATTAGAACCTTGGATACAAGCAAAAATTACTGAAGCTACAGATAGATTAAGTTCTGTAAAACATTATATGGAATATTTGCAAGCATCAGACGAAAGCGGAATGATGGTCCAACCAGAAATGGAAGCATCAGCGCCAATGGAATCTGCTAAGAGAAAATAATGAAACTACGGGATGCTCAAAGAGAAATTGAGAAACTCAATTATCTAGGCGAAAATAATCCTCTTAATGATATAATTAACGAAGGGCCTGGGTCATGGGCTACCAGACAAGCAGGTAGGGCATTATATTGGCCGCCTACAGCCGCTACAACAGCCGCAGGTGCATATACAGGCAATTATGCCGCAAACCTAGACGGACTTCCGTATGATGCTGATGAAAATCCATGGGTGGATTTAGGAGCAACGGCCACAGGAGGATACGTTGGTAGTAAAATTCCATCCCCAATAAAAAGTATAGGTAAAAAATTAATCAAAAAAGGTAAAGAAGCCAAAGCAAAATCATCAACACCAAAAGTTAAAACACCAGGAATAGATGATACACTTAGTACCAACGACTGGACTATTAACGATCCTTATAAAGATGATACATTAGGAATAAATGATCAAAAACCAAAAGCACCAGCAACTGTAAAACAACCACAGCCTATTAATGTTACTGTTAATACACCACAACAAGTAGTACAGCCTGATCCTAGATTAGATCAATTAGAAAAAGATTTGAACAAATTACTAAATCAAAATAAAGATTTAGAAGTAAGACTTCTTAAAGCACAACAACAAGGAAATGACCGTCTTGCAAAAAAATTAAAAGCCCAAAATGATAGTGTTGAGAAAAAGATAGGAAATCTTGAGAAAAAAGTTAACATAAAACCGGCTCCTGCACCAACTACTACTTCTACACCGGCTCCTGCACCAACTACTACTTCTACTTGGAAATATAATTGGACACCAGATCAAGAAAAAGATGCTCTTGAGAGATTAGCACGACAAGGTAAGGTAACTGGAATTACTGATGCAATGATAGCAAAAGAAATAAAAAATCCAACACAATTACCTCCTAAAGTAGTCCAGCAACAAGCTCAAGTAAATGCTAGTCAAATTGCAAAACAAGTAGATGGCGTAAAAATTAGTACAACCAGACCACTTGCTGGATCACAATCAATAAAAATAGGAGGCCAAGAAACTGCTGAACAAGTTGCAAAAAAAGTGTTAGCAGGAGAAGTTCTTGAGAAAATGGGCGTCGTTACATCGGCAAGTGATTCAATGTTTAAGCAGACGGTAAAGCAGGCAGCCAGAAGAGGCTCCGCCTATCTTGGGCTTTCGCTTGTGCCAATTCTTAACGTAGCATTATTAGGGCATGATGTATATGCGGCAACTACGGCAGTTTCAAAAGCAATAGATCCCGATACACAAGATAAAGTTGATGCAGGAAGACATAGACAAGTAGCATTACAACAAATGTCGCAAGTAATGATGTCAGATGCGCCAATGGATGCAAAAATAGAACAAATTGAGTATTTGTTTAGCGACAAAGTAACAGAAATAACATTACCAGAATTACAAGCACAAATTGACGCAGGAGTACAACCGCAACATTTTGTAACTGCAAACCCAGAATTTCAAGCACAATTAGATAAAGGCCCACAACCATTAACAGTACGTAATGAAAATATCTGGAATTCATCATATGATGATAAAGAAAAAATATTTCCTGTTACATTCGATGAAGCAGGAAATATTGCAATTGGTCCTAATACTAAAGCAGATTTTGAGAGTGTACTTGACGATTTAATGACTAGAATGGAAACATTAAATGCATATAGGAGAAGACTTCCACGTAATGCACAAGTACCACCAGGATACACATCTCAAGTAGAATCAGTAAAAAATAGTATATCACAAGCAAGAACGGCAATGAAAAATGCACCCGATGATCGCAAAACTGCTTTTAAAAATTATGTATTCAGTACATTAGCACAAACTGAAGCAATGGTTGCGGCAAACGAATCTGCTATTTTAAAAGGTACTATGATAGTAGAAGGTCCTATAGATAAATGGCTAGCAAAGTATAGAAATTGGGCAACAGATAAAGAAAACCTACCTAAATCAGGTGGAGCAATTAGAGGTAAAACATCCTTAGGTAAAAAAACTAAAAACTTAGATCCTTCTGAAATTAAAAGGTTAAAGACAATGCAACCCGGAGGAGAATGGGAAGGCAATACATTAAAAGTCACCGGAGTGCCTCAACATAAAGATCCAGGTCATTACGGCTATAAAGAACCAATAGTTAATTTACCCGACGAAGTAGCAAAAGCAAAGTCTAAAATTAAAAAACCAGTAGTAACTCCAGTCGCATTCCAACCAGAACCAGAACCAAAAGTTAATGTAAACGATATTAAAGCAAAACAAACAGGTCAAAAAGTTGGAAGTGCAATATCACAAGCAGTAGGTTCTATAAAAGCAGAAAAACCTAATTATAGTAAAGAAGAACAAGACATGCTTGCAAAAATAAAAGCAAAGAGTAAAAAATATAGTAAGTACTCTAAAGCAGAACAAGCATTAATGATAAAAGCAGGATTAATTAAAAATACGTTTAAACAAGCATTTGCACAAGCGAAAAAAGATTCTGCTAATTTAAAAACCATGAAATTAAAAAATGGTAAAACACTTAAATATTTTGTCTGGAATGGCAAAAAATATGCAGTTTAAAAATCTGTACTAACAGAAAATTAAAGAGGAAACATGTTACCAACATTATTATTCAACGTTATTTCCGGTCTTGTAATGGACAAGGCACAAAATCTAGCAAAAGAACATGTCGAAGACATGATTGAAAATATTCTTCCTGATGATGCAAAAGACGAATTAGATAAAATAATCGCAGATGATCCAGCACATACTTTTGAAAATGCAAAAGATGCATTACAAGGTGCAGTAGAAGGAAAATTACCTATTGTAAATACAGACGGAACTTTTAAACCGATAGAAATAAATTTTACGGTAAGTTTCGATCCAAATACCAGAGAAATTGATGTAGTGAAAGGACCTTAAATGGCAGACGAAAAAGGTATTAAAGAAATAAAAGAATTATTAGCATTTGTTTTTTCACTTATAAAAGCAGTTCAAGTGAGTTTAGAAGATAATGATATTGATTTATGGGATGCTAAAAACTTTATCGAGCCGATAAAAAAATTGGCTCCGGCAATAGATAACATAGATGATGTTATTCCGGAAGTTGTAGATTTAAGTGACGAAGAATGGGACGAGTTACTTGAGTATGCATGTAATGAATTTGACATACCTAAAGAGAATGTTGATTATGTAGTGGATGAAGCACTTACAATGGGCAGATCTTTACTTAATATAGCAGGAATAAAAATACCAACATGAGTAGTAAAATTAAATTATCAAAAAACTTTTCTTTAAGGGAAATGACTTTTTCTGATACGGCTATCAGAAAAAACATATCAAATGATCCTACTATGGAAGAGATTGTAAACTTAACTAATCTTTGTTGCAATATTCTTCAACCTGTTAGAGATAATTTTAAAAAATCCGTAAGAATTAATTCAGGTTTTAGATCAGTTGAATTATGTAAGGCAGTAGGAAGTTCTGCTAAATCTCAACACGCAAAGGGCGAAGCCGCTGATTTTGAAATTAATGGATTATCTAATTTAGAATTAGCATCTTGGTGTTATAGAAATTTAGATTTTGATCAAATTATTTTAGAATTTCATGATCCTACAGGCGATCCTAATAGTGGTTGGGTACATTGTTCATACAAAAAAGATGGATCAAATCGCCACATTGGTTTGATTATTAATAAGAAAACCAAAGGAAGATATTTGCCTTGGAAACCAAAATAATATTTGACATAGTTTATAACATATGTTACACTATATAAATAGGTAAACATTTATCAAAAAGGAACTATGACTAGAGCATTTGGACAAACTGACCTTGCTAAGTTGAAGCAAGTTATTAATGAAGGTGTACAAGTATCTCAAGAAATTAAAGACTTACGTGAAGGTTTAGGTGATACAGTTAAAGCCGTAGCACAAGAACTTGATATGAAACCTGCTACACTTAATAAAGCAATTCGTGTAGCACATAAAGCAGAATTACAAAAAGCCAAAGACGAAATGGAAGAACTTGAAGATGTTCTTACACAAGTTGGCAGAACCGCATGATTGATACCACAAGTATTATTAATAATACCACAAATTATATGAAGGGACTTGGTGTTACTATTCCTAAGTCCCTTAAAGATATGGATAGGTATTTTCAAGCAATACTGTATCATTTTTTAAAAGAACGATATTTTTTAGATAAACCATGGACAGTTAATCATTGGTTTACTCCTGAATTATTTGTAAATCAACTAGATAACACATTTGAAGATTTTTTAATAGTAATGGACTCGGAAATTGAGTTAGAAACCAGTCCATGGTTATATAAAAAGTATATAATTGAAACTCCTACTATATTTGTTCAAGCACCAGTTGGTATGGGTGGGGATTTTTTATCTACACTTATATACAATCATTTATATAACGATAAACAATTAGAGTTTGGAGAGGGAGGAAAATGTATTAGTGATTTTGACACTATAGAATTGCAAGCAGTCGAACAAGATCATTTTTGGCAACTAGAAAATCCTCTAGAACATGCAAACGAAATAACACATTATGCAAATAGAGCAAAGGATGATGGGTACGATGTTTACTTAACTGCATTACATTTAGATATAACTCAAACATTAAGATATTTTGAGAATGCAAAAGTTATTAAAATACTTCCTAAAACGCCATCAGATTTAAATATAGGTAACATCAATTCGTTGATTAAAAATTATAACAACAAAATTAGAGTTGGTGACAAAATTGATTACAATAAGTTAACTCGTTGGGAAGTAGATGTAAATTCTGATAAAAACGAATTAGACGAAATATTAGATAAAAACTTTAACTATCCTGGTGGTTACTTAGAGTACTTAGGTTTAAATTTTACAGATATTGTAGCACCATCATTTAATGAAAACTGGTGGGAAATATATAATGTTTTTTATGATGATTTATACAGAACGCCTAAAACAACCGCAGGCAAAATAATGAAAGCAGAGACTTTGTATGGCATATTAGTATTTTTAGGTTTACAACCAAACGAAAGTATAGTAAACTTATTAGACAAATATGTAATGCATGAAAAATTATGAGCTATATTGACGCATTTTTTGATAGAGATAGAGATTGTATTGAAGTAGTAGAACGCACAAAAAACAAAAGAGAATATAAAACATACCCTGCCAAATATACATTTTATTATACAGATCCCAAAGGTAAATTTAAAAGCATCTACGGTGACACACTTCAACGGGTTCAATGCAATAGCACAAAAGCATTTAGAAAAGAGCGTAAACTATTAAGTAACAAGACGTTATTTGAAAGTGATATTAATCCAATCTTTCAATGTTTAAGTGAAAATTACATAGACGGTGCAACCGCAAAACTTCATACATGTTTTTTTGATATCGAAGTCGATTTTGATAGTGAAAGAGGATTTGCAGATCCATCTAATCCATTTGCTAAAATAACCGCAATTACATTAGGACTTGATTGGATAGACAAATTAGTAACACTTTGTCTTGCTCCAAAAACACTTGACAAAACGCAAGCAGAAAAAATTTGTAATAAGTTTGAGGACACTATTCTTTGCAATAGCGAAGAAGAAATGTTAGAACATTTTCTTGCATTAATAGAAGATGCTGATATATTAAGTGGTTGGAACTCGGAAGGGTTTGATATTCCATACATAGTTAATCGGGTAACAATGCTATTAGGCAAAGAACGCACACGAGGATTTTGTTTATGGCAAAAATATCCAATTAAACGTGAGTATGAAAATTATGGAAGACTACAAGAAACATTTGATTTGATAGGAAGAGTACATTTAGATTATTTGCAACTATATAGAAAAAACACATTCCATGAGCATCATTCTTATAGATTAGATTTTATTGGCGAAGTTGAAATTGGTGAAAACAAAGTACCATACGAAGGTACACTTGATCAATTATATAACAATGATTTTGAAAAGTTTATAGCATACAACAGACAAGATACTGAGATGCTTGTTAAAATAGATAAAAAACTTCGTTATATAGATTTACATAATGTACTTGCTCATGCTAATACTGTATTGTTAAAAACAACATTAGGTGCGGTTGCAGTTAGTGATCAAGCAATTATTAACGAATCACATCACAGAGGAATGCAAGTTCCTAACAGAATAAGACGAGAACCTGGTAGTGATCCAGCCGCAGGTGCTTATGTGGCATTTCCTAAAGTAGGAGTACATAAGTGGATTGGTTCAATGGACTTGAATTCACTGTATCCATCAGTAATTAGAGCATTGAACATGGCTCCAGAAACTATTGTAGGACAACTGCGTCCTGAACTAACAAACAAATATGTCGGTGAACAAATGAACTTGAAAAAGAAATCATTTGCATCTGCTTGGGAAGGTAAGTTTGGTACAATTGAATTCGAAGCAGTAATGGACGAACGTAGAGATGTTAGTATTACTGTTGATTGGGAGAATGGACAATCTGATGTAATGAGTGGTGCACAAATTAGTAAAATTATCTTTGATAGTAATAATCCTTGGATGATAAGTGCTAATGGTACAATCTTTACATATGAGTTTGAAGGTATTATTCCTGGACTTCTTAAACGTTGGTACAGTGAACGTAAAGAAATGCAGGCTATGAAAAGAAAGGCTCTTGAAGCAAACAACAAAGCAGAGATAGAGTTTTGGGATAAAAGACAACTTGTTAAAAAGATTAACCTAAATAGTTTGTATGGTGCTATCCTTAATCCAGGTTGTAGATTCTTTGACCCACGTATTGGACAATCAACTACACTTACTGGTAGACAGATTGCAAAACACATGGCCGCAGAAGTAAACAAAGTTGTTACAGGCGAATACAATCATGTAGGTAAAAGTATTATTTACGGTGATACAGACTCTGTGTATTTTAGTGCATATCCATTGCTAAAGAAAGAAATTGAAGCAGGCAATCTTCCTTGGACTAAAGACAGTGTAATTGAATTGTATGATAAAATTTGCGAAGAAGCAAATAAATCATTTGGTAAGTTTATGGGTGACACTTTCCATTGTCCTAAAACAAGAGCAGAAGTAATTGCGGCAGGTAGAGAAATTGTTGCAGAAACAGGATTGTATATTACAAAGAAAAGATATGCCGCACTAATTTATGATGAAGAAGGTGAACGTAAAGACGTTGAAGGTAAGCCAGGTAAAGTAAAAGCAATGGGTCTTGATCTTAAACGTTCTGATACTCCTGTGTTTATGCAAGAGTTTTTAAGTGAACTTTTGATGATGGTGTTGCAAGAAAAAACTGAAAAAGAAATATTAAATCGTATTACAGAATTTAGAACAGAATTCAAACTAAGGCCAGGTTATGAAAAAGGCTCACCTAAACGTGCAAATAAAATTGGCGAGTATTTAAGAAAAGAACAACGTGATGGTAAGACTAATATGCCTGGACACGTTAGAGCAAGTATCAATTGGAATAATTTAAAACGTATGAACGGTGACAAATACAGTCAAGAAATTGTTGACGGTATGAAAGTTATTGTTTGTAAACTTAAACAGAATCCATTAGGTTATACTAGTGTTGCTTATCCAACAGATGAACTACGTATTCCTGATTGGTTTAAAGAACTTCCATTTGATGATGATGCAATGGAAAGTACTATTATTGATAATAAACTAGACAACTTAATTGGTGTGCTAGAATATGATATTAATAGTACACAACAAAAAAATACTTTTAATAACCTATTTGACTTTGGGGAGTAATATGAAACTTAAAAAAGAAAGAAATAAACTTGAAAGAAAACTAGATGAGTACAATCATACTATGGAACTAATTAGAACTATTGTACCTATTGCAGTTTTAGTTTTACAAGTAATAATTTTAATGAAGTTGGTGTAATATGGCAACACATGGAATGATAGACTTAGAAACACTTGGAGTTAATCCTGAGTGTGCTATCCTTACAATAGGAGCAATAAAGTTTGATCCTTATAAAGAAGAAGAACCACATTCAGGTCTTTATCTAAGAGTAGATGTTGATGAACAAACTGCTATGGGTAGAGAAGTAGATGAAAACACTTTAGAATGGTGGGGTAGACAAGAACCACACATTAGGGAAGAAGCACTAGGTGATCATGACAGAGTAAGTGTTGATGAACTTACTAAAACATTAAACAAGTGGTGCGTTGGTTTAGATGAACTTTGGTGCCAAGGTCCTTTGTTTGATTATGCTATCTT
>Ga0209645_1001414_pt1 | contig 12044 bp, 7 predicted proteins | sample ETNvirenome_6_30_FD_184070 | JGI IMG/M metagenome (GOLD analysis project Ga0209645, IMG submission 184070) | Marine viral communities from the Pacific Ocean - ETNP_6_30 (SPAdes) (version 2) | ecosystem: Environmental > Aquatic > Marine > Oceanic | place: Pacific Ocean | collected 2013-06-19
ACTTGCTCTTCAACTATTTCTTCTTGTGGTTGTATTGTATTTTTAGGTTTTGGCTCTCCTAAAGGAAATTTACTACCTATTTCAGTTTCTAAAAACCAAGTTTTATAATCTTCAATAAATTTATCTTGTTGATTTTTATTTAAAGCTTTACCTGTTCTTAAATAATGATCTGTTACTGGTGCTAATATATTATTATTAAATGCAATAGCTTGATCAAAGCCTTCATAAGCACTTAATACACCACTTGCTATTTTTCCCATTTCATTATTAAATATCATGTTGTTTCTTATAATATCTTTATCAACAATGTAAAAATCTTGAACCATATTATTACCAATGTCTTCAGATTTTAACTCTACTTGGCCTTGTTTATCTTTTTTTCTATATGTTTCTGTAACACCACCAGTTAAAACAGGTTCATCTTGAATTGTTTCTTGTTCAAAAATTTCAGGATTTAAAAGTTTAAAGTCTTTATTTTGTTCTGCTGTACTCGGTATTGATATAAATAAATCTTGAGTTTCAGATAATTTATTAAATTTATTTAAAAATATTTTTTCAATAAAACCTTCATCATCATAAACGTTAAAAGCTATTTTATTTATATCGTTATCAACAGCTTCAATCTGCAAACCACCTTTTAAATTACCACTTAAAACATTCATTGTTTTATATCTAGTGTTTGTTGTGCCCATTAAATCAACACCATTCATTAACCCAGCTAATTGTACAGATTGCTCCCATATTTCTACATTAGAAACTATATTTTCTAAAGCAACTTTAATTGTATTTACGCTATTTAAAATATCATCACAGTATTTTCTATCAAATGCAGGGTTTTGACTTGTATTGTTTTGTAGTTTTAATTGAAGATCAGAATATATTTTAACAAATGGATCATACATTGCTCCATAATCAGGTTTTATATTTTCAACAGAACTATAACCTAATTCATATGTTAACTTAGATTGTTGTTCAGCTACTTTAAATTGATTCTGCTCGTTTAAGCGTTTATTTTCTAATAATTTATCTTTTAAACTCATAACTCTATTAATTTAGCCCTATCACCGCGCTTCCCAGTGATCCAAACATATCACCTATAGCACTACTTTGTCTTTGAGCAGCTCCATATTCTCTATATTCTGCAGCATCTCTTTTACCTCTTAAATAATTTATTTTATCACCTTCTCTTCTTTCTTGGGCATTAAACTTAAATGCTTTACCTGCTGCATCAGCTGTTTGTACTCTTCTACCTTCAGCTAATTGTACACCTTGTACACGTTGACCTTCTTGTAACTGCAGCTGTTCAAGTTGTTGTTTACCTTGAGCTTTAAGCTTTTCGTTTTGAGCTTCTTGTTGTTCTATACTTGCTGCTACACCTTTTTTACTTTGTAAAGCGGCTTGAGCTAACGCTGTTGCGCCGCCCGCTCCAGCACCTGTAGCTCTTAATGTATCTAAAGTATTTGCTAAAGCTATATCAGCTTCTTCTATTTGTATTTCTGCTGCGGCTGTAGATACACCTAAACTAGCAAAAGGATTGCTTAGTTTACCTGATAAGTCTTTGGCTAAAGCACTTAAGTTTGTAGTTCCTTCGTATGGGTTTATAATTGTTTGTCTATTTTTTTCTGCGTGTTGTAATTTACCGGTTAACTCTCTTTTCTGAGCAGCAGCTTTTCTTTTAGCTCTTCTAGCCGCTCCAGATTTAAATAAACCTCCTACTAAACTTAATCCAACACCTGCTACTATTGCTCCTGACATAATGTTTCTTTTTTAATATATTCTTCCATAGTTATAGAGTATAAAGAGTTTTCAATTTCTTTCATATCTTGAGTATTTGTAGGGTTTTTATGAATATTTATAAATAAAGAATCTTCTAAACCTATTATAAATCTTTTTGCTCCTTTTAAAGATTTTTCATAACAAGGAGCTATGTGTTCTACTTGTTCTCCTTGAGTAGTAACTAATATTCTTCCCTTTAATAAAAACCAAAAATGCTCAGTGTGGTGCATTACACTTACCACAAAAGAGTTTGCAGGTATATACATTTTTCGCATATATAATTGATCTGCAAATTCACTTTCAATTCTAAAAGTTTTGTTATTAACTAAATTTTCGCCATCTCCGTATATTTGATTTTCTTCGCTAGCGTTTTCAATTAATAAGTTTTGTAATGTTTCTAATTTTTTATTGAATAAACTTAATTCCATTTAATACGATGATTCTACAACGTCACTTGACACTGCAAATAATTCTCTTTTTTGATTTATACTGTTATCTAATGTAAACCTTATAGTACTAAAAAATCCTTTAATACCAGTCATATTATTACCAAATACTATTTCACCTGCTGTAGCTGGTGAGCTATTAAGTATATTAGCAAAATATTTATTTTCTTTTTTCTTGAAACTGTTTGTAAACATATCAGTGCTAAAACTAGCTAATGATGTTGGTAGTACATATTTTGTAATAGGCACTTGACCAATATCACCTGAGCTTGCTATTAGACTATCTACTGTCCAATCAGTTGAACCTTCGTAATTTACAGTTTGAAATACTTTTACAACTGATGGATCATTGTTTAAAACAACTGTTACTGTTGAATCATATTCAACACCATAAAAATTACCATATGTATTGTCTTCGTAATGTTGATATAATTTACCTGCCGCGGTTATCGCTTGATTGTTTTCATCAGTGTAATTAGAGCCAGTTGTAAAAAATGTAGATGATAAGCTAAATATCCAAGATGGTTTATAGCTTAACCTACTTGTCCAACCTTGTACGCTTTCATCAAACGATAATGTTTCAAAACCATTTGCTGTTTGTATTGATAATACATAATTTTTTACATGCATATCCCAACCACCTACTATTTTTGTAGTATTTTGAGCTAATTGATCTCTAAAAAAGTCATGCATACCATAACTAGATATTTCAATTATTTCACCGTTTGCTTCTAATCTAAGTACACAACCTCTTTTTTTATCTGTAAAGTATTTTCTATAACCGTATACAGCAAAACTAAATGGATCTGTAGATATACCGTATTCTCCAGCATAAGGAACTATTTGACCTATTACAACATTAGATGCTGTTACAGCTGGATTACCCTCTGCAGTATAAATTGCGTCTTTATCTATTAAAGCTCTATTAACTTTATCTTCTTGAAAAATAATTAAGTTTGTATCTTCAGCGTATAATTTTTGTATACTACCGTGTGCAGGATCTACCGATCTTGTTATATCTTCACCTACTGAAAATTCATTTGTTTGATTTATACCTGTTCTAGAATTAAATACTCCAGAATATATTAAAGTATTAAATCTATTTTGATTATTAGGATTATCTTCAACAATATGTGCTTTAACACCAATATCTGTTATAGTGTTGTTATAACCACCTCTTATTCTAGCTTCTTCAATATACCAATCATTAGCATTATCGTTTGCATAAGAATATGGTACATTTTCATATGGCGCTGAAGGAGCTGATGGATTTTCATCAACAACGTTAGATAATTTCTTCAACCAGTATGAGTTAAAATATTTTAGTTCTAAAGTAGCACCCATATTCTTTTATTATTACTTGTTTTTATACATTATTACTACGGCCAAACATAATCACCTGGTACTGGTCTAGCGCAAGAAGTATTACCTGATACACAACCTCTTGCGTATGTATCGCTACATGTAGTGTTATCACCGCTAATTTTTATACCGTCAGTTCCAAATTTAGCACTTACTCTTACTTGATCGAAAGGTTTTTTTGGTGAAGTAGTTGAAACCCTAAAGCTTAAAAAGTTAGGAAAGTTAGATCCAACAGTGGCACTTGTCCAAGGGTTTGACAACGTGGTATTGGTATAAAATAAATCAACATATTGCGCGTAAGGCATTGGTGCATAAGCAGCTGTGTTTCCAGTAGCACAATTATAACCAGTTTGAAAACCAGAAACATCATATTTGTAGTACTTAGGATTAGCTGTGCTTACCTCGTTTTGTCCGTCTTCAATAACACAAGTACTATAATATAAATCATTAGAGTTTACCCACAAACATAACGAGTCTGAATAAGCACCAGCAGTTTGATTATATGCGTCTTTTGCAATAATTACATATTCACCGGGTTGATCAAAAGCAAAAGCTGTAGAAGCATATTTAGTTGAATTAAGTGAATTGTTTAATAAATTAGCGTCAGCTTCTATATTAGAATTATTTATGTCATTTATTCTTGAGCTATTTAAATTAGTCCAATTACCAGATCCACTTGATCTATGAAAAACAAGCCATTCAACATAAGAGTTAGTAAAGCTAGTACCGCCAGCTCCAGTGTATTTTTGTTGCATATTACATTGAAATACAACTGTACCTTGTGTAAGCGCACTTCCTAGTTTATAAACATAATTTGAATTATTGTTATCAGCTGGTATGTTACTAATACCTGGTAAGGTATTAAAATTTGCTCTAGTATAAGTACTATCAGAAATATACCAAGCTGCAGAAATAGGAGCTGAACTTGTAACAGTGTCAGGTATTATAGATTGTTGTGTAACTGGTATGCCTTGACTTATAGTGCCTTGAGCTTTACAGCTTGAAATAACACTACCATTAACAGCGTTAGCTCCAACAGTAATTTTTTGTGTTTTAGTTACACTTAAACTGCCTGTTTGTGGAACACCACCTGATACAGCATCTTCTATTTTTAATGTTAAATTATATACACCCAAAGGTGTAGAAGCTGATTTAGTGATAGCTCCAGTTGTTGGATTATAAGTAAAATAACCGCCTGAGTTACCAGCTGTAATACTATATTTTAAATCATTTGCATTATTGCTTGCAGATCCATTATATCCATTTCTAGTTACAACAGCCGTAGCAGCTGCACTAACTGTTACGTCCGGCAAGCTTGCACCAGCTACAAATACAGGAGCTAAATTAGTTAATGATCCTGTAGAAGTTGTAGTGCTTTCATCACCAGCAGCAGTTTTCCATTGTAACTGAATAGTATAAACCTCTTTTGTAGCACCATCCGATTCAAAAACAAATTGATTATTGTTTGTTTGTAGTTTGTATCCTATACCAGAAGTTACAAGTTTAAAATCTCCATTAAAACCATTTACTAAATTACCAGTTGCTCTTGTTGCACCAGTACCGTCTGTAACTGTTAAAATAGGATAGCCAGAAGCAATATTAGTATTATTTATATCTGCTCCTTGATTATTTTGTGCTTTAAACATAGCCGTTACATCTGTAGAAGCTGCCATGCCTTCGTTTTGTGAATACGACAAAGCTGATAAACCAGCTACTCCATCAAATCCTGTATCAATATCTGCATTTAAATCTGCTATTAAACCAGCTGTAGATGTTTCATAAAACAACTGTAACGCTGATTCTGTAGGTTCAGTTTCAGCTATTGATAAATAATAAGCGTTTGGATATGATGCTGCTGCAACACCTATGTTTGTTGTACCTGAATTTAACGTAGCTAATCTAGCAATTAAAGGATTTGTTTCTAATTGATAAAAAGGAACATTTGTAGTAGATACATCGTCTACATCCATTTTCAAATCACGTGCATCACCAATAGTGTCTGCCGTCATTGATAAAGGTAATATTTGAGTACCACTAACATTTACAGGAAAAAACTGTATATTATCTGTAGTAGTATTATTTACTCTACCGTATAATCTTACAGAACTTCTAAATTGTTTTTGTTCTGGACCGACTTCAGATAGATCTCTAGGAACTTTATTTATATTATCGTTTAGTAATACAACATGTCCTGTTTTGTTTAATTCTGTTGCTGTAGGAAATATTGGAGGATTACTAACTCCAGATGTACTTGGGTAACTATTTAAAAATCCTGGAAAATAACAATTGTAATAATCTTGCTCTTGTTGTTTAACAACTATTTTATAGGAATACCAACCTAAAGGATTGTTAATATTATAAGCAAATTTTATATCTGGCGTGTTTAATATATTTTTTTCATATAAAAATTCATTTACTCTTCCATCAGTTGTGACTACATATGGAGCTGTACCCGTTACATTAGTAACTTTTACAAAATCTGTATATTCACCTCTTAAATATGAATTAACCACTGGTAAACCTGTTGTAGCGGCACCACCAGCTAGAGTAAACGTGTAAGTATATTTAGTATAAGTTAAAGCTGAATTTGCTGGAATATTTTGAGCTGAGCTTAATACAAAATTTTGAGAATCAATTACTGTAGCAATAGTAACTCCTTCAGGTAATCCACCACCTGTTACAGTCATTCCTTGAATTATGTTAGCGTTTCCTGTTACTAATACCAAAGCAGTTGTATTACCACCAGCTGTATTATCTGAGCTAGTTGTAGAATTTGTTGCAACAATAGGAGTTCCTGTAATATTAAAACCATTTTGTATTTTATCAGCATATAAACCAGGTTGACCATCTTGACCAGCATTACTTGTAATAGGCGTATCTATAACAATTTTTAAAGCATCACCAAACCATTCTTTTAAATTTTGTGTACTAGATCTATATGAATGATAAAAAGTAGAACCTCCAAAAAGAACACCACTAACTGTTTGTGCATCAGGATCTACAGACGATAGTATGACTGATGATTGTCTACCAAATTTGTCTGATAAAATAAAACCTACTTGATAGTTTCTATTTTGTTTTAATGTATGATTAGGATATTCTGCCCAAGTATCAAAAGCACTAGGAGTTTTACCACTAGCACCTACTTGATAATTTAAAGATGTAGGCGGTGTATGTTGGCTTTGAAAATTACCATACACTACTCTATTACCTGCTACTTCTTGAGTTAAAGCTCTTACAGGCACTCTATCATAAACCCTTACAGTTTGTCTTTCTGGTAAAGTTTTATATGGTTTTCTTGATTGATAGTTGTAAGTATATGTATTTATAGCTTCAGATAAATTATCTACATTTATAGTGTCTAAAACTTTTACTGCTCTAGCGTCAGACTCTTTATATAATATATCTATTTCTATTATTTTATATGTGTTTGAAGGTTGATCACCAAGATTTTCTTGAGTATCAGGTAATGGTATAATTAACTCTACATTTTGTACACCATTTTGCATAAAATCTAGTATCGTGCTTCTATATGCAGCGTCTTCATCACCGTCTAAAAAATAACCTTTTTGTTTAGGAATAAAAGTTGGTTGTGTAAACGGTGCCATTAATGAATATTCTTTATCATCAAATTTAAATCTGTAACTAAATCTTACAAATAAATCTTCTAAAAAATCTGGATCACCAGGCCAATCTGCACCTCCATTAAAATCAAAAGTAATATCCTTACCAGTCATTGTTGTAGCTAAAAATATAACCTCACCAGCATTTACCCCTGCGGGAGCAGCATTTAACACAACAGATGTGTTGTTATTTACAGTTGTTACATAAAAATAATTATCAGCTTCAAAATTAGTATTACCTAATTGTATAGCTAACATACCTTTATATATTCCTGTTGTATCTGCTATAGCTAAAGTAGCTGTAGAACTATTAGTTGTTGTTACAGCTGTAACTTTGTTTAATAATGTTATAGGATTGTATGGGTTATATTTAGCAACCGATATTTGGTTTTCTTTAGTATAGTAACCTAATGTTTTACTTACATTTATTTTTCTAGGTTGATTTCTATTATCTGTAAAAAATAATAAGTTTTCAACTAAATTTACACCTGATATAGGATAATCAGTTCTAAAATTTAAAAAAGTACCTTCAACTAATTTATTATAATTACCATTATTGTATTTATATATAAAATGATTAGTTCCGGCTGAAGCAGGTTTATTGTCTGTTAAAAATAAATATATAGTATTGTTATTATTGTCTTCGTAATGACCAATAATTTCTAAATTAGCATTTCCTAAATTTGTATTAGGTACTAATGCATTACCTAATACATTTTCTAATGCACCAATATCATCAGCTTCTGATTTACCTACAGATATATTCTGCGCATCACGATATTCACCATTAGGTACTAGTCTATCGTCCAAGTCTTTATTCATCTTGGACTTTAAGAAACTATTTTTAATTTCAGCCATATTTAATATTTAATCCATTTAGATTTATTTCTCATTACTTGAATTATTTGATCAAGCTTAATGTTAGATAATCTAATTTTAGCATTTCTTAGTTTAGCACTTCGTTCTCTTTTAAATCTTTGAACAATATACTCTTGTATACCTACACTTGTAGATAATATTGCATATAATATATGAGCGTATAAAGCTTCTTCTGCCATTTTAGGTATTCTTGCATCTAAATCATAAGCATTACCATCAGATATATATTCAAGTATTATATTTTTTTGTTTTAAATTGTTTGAAAAAGCAAACAAACCTTTTCTATCATCAATTATAAACCAACCATTTCTTTGACTTGTTTCAGGATTTAATCCATATCTTTGACCTAAAGCACCATCATAATATGTTTTCCAATATATATCAGCTATTTCATAATCATTTATGTATGCACCACTAATTTTTCTAGGATTATTATTATCCCATTTTTCAGTAATACCTGATGTACCATCAAGATTTGAATTAACACTATCTTGAGTAGGTATACCTTGATCATCTTGAACAGGTGAAGCATAAGGTCTCATTGATAATAAATCTGCAGGATATATAGTGTGTTGTACGCCTTGCGTATCACAATAAGACAATCTTACATAGTTTACATAATCTTGTGGTATAATTAAAGACAATGTCTCTGGTACTGTTAGTTCTTGTGATTTTATACTTTTTAATGTATCATAACTAAACTCTTGTAAACCACGTTTAGCATGAAATATAACATCAGTTCTTTTTACGCTAGGTATTAATTTACCTTCACCTACATATGCTATTAAAAAGTTATTAATAATATCATCTAATCTAGTATATTCATAACTTCCGTGCATATCCCATAACGTATCTTCATTCATTTGAATTTTAAGATAAGTACCAGATATTAAGTTAGCATTTACTGTTACTATGTTGTTTGCTTCGGTCCATGGACTTGCAAATTGAAATCTTAAATTAGTAGAGTTAGGTATTTGAGAAGATAAATTACAAATAAAAGTTGTATTACCTACATTAACAGTTGTTACAGTACCATAAACTGCTCCTGTAGAAGCATTTACTATAGTCATACCTGCAAGTATAGCAGTGTTAGCTACTGTAATAGTTATTGTAACTGCACCACCTGGACCATACGGATTATTACTTGTTGTTCCTGTTGTTGATGCTACAGCTGATGTAGGGTTTAATTCAGTCCATACATTAGCGTCAGGACTTGTAAATATTTTAAAATTATTTAAGTTATAATCATTAGTTGCTGGATCAGAGTTACCAAATACTAAATTTGTATCAAATGTACTAGTAAACGTTTGGCCAACTCCTGTTGAACCTATGGTAAACTGCTGAGCGCCAGCGTAATATTGTCTGTTAGTTTCGGTTATTAAACCACCATTAGGTATAGGCATATCTTATTAACTTTTTTGATTTATATTTTCTTGCTGAATTTGTGAAGCAGCAACTTGTATTATTTCTTGATTTTTTACTACAACACCAGCATATAATAATATTCTTGTTATTAACTCTACTTGCTCGCTAGGATGTAATTCAAAATTACAAGATTCTGTAACTTTAAATGTATATTGTTGTCCTGATGTAAAAGCCCAAATTGGAGGTATAGGTCTTCTTATATAACTTACTGATACACCGTTAGTTATACTTGTTGGATACACAGAAAGCAAATTATTTTCATATGTGTATATAGGATTTACAGTTGTAGGTTTTGTTAAATTAGAGCTTAACAAATGATATAATTCACCTCTATCAACTCTTTGCATTTCTTCTGTTGGTAAAGCACCAGCTTGATACAACACTTGACCTAATCTATAAAATTCTTTTTGATATAAGTTTACAACTATTATTTGACCAGCTGTTGGTTGATTATTTAACGTAAGTGTTGCTCCACTTACGCTATATGCAGTTGATGCTAATTCTATATTATTAACAAACACATTTGATATAGCACCTGCGTTTGATAAAGCTAAAGCATCTCCGGTTAACGTATATGATGTACCGGGGTTTACTGCTGTAAATTGTTGTGTTGCGGAAGAAGATCCTGAAGGTTGTGAAGGTAATTTAAAGACTGGATCAGAATAAGTAGCGTTACCGTATTCTTTGAATATAGCTAATTTTTCATCAAGATTAACAACTCTATCTGAATAGTCTGCGCTTGGCTGTGGAACACGTAATTGCTGATTTAAACTCTCAAAGTACGTTCCAAATATTTCTAATTGAGATTGTGCACCTATTTTATTAAATTCCAAAGGTGTCATATAACCTCTTTGTTCTTTATTTAATATTAATAAAACGGTTTGATATACATTATTTACGTTTATTGCCATTTGAATATTTTATGTTAATAGTGTTAAGGGCCACATAGTGACCCTTTCACTATATTATAGTTACATGTTATTGTAACTTTTTCTCTACTGTTTTATAAACTTCTACACCTTCATCAGTTTTAAACCAAGCAGCTAAAGCTGAATATGGGTTTTCATCAAATGGAACTGTAAATAATTTTCTATCATTTGATCCCCAGTTAAAAGTTCTTTGATCTTGAGATAATTTAATAATGCCTAATTCAACAGCTTTAATACCTGTATTTCTTAATCCTACGTTTTCATCATTAGCTATTGCCATAAATGCATGTGGATTTTTTTTAGCCATTAATAACAAATCTCTTTTTATTTCTTTCGAGCTCATGCCAGAAACAGAAGATCCTTTTTCAACTCTTAATATTGCTTCAGCATGATCGATATCAATGCCTCTTGCAAAGTTAAGCGCTTCTATTTCTGCGTGTATTTCATCAACTTCATTTTCTGCTACTACTTGTGGTTGAAACTCTCCGTATGTAGCTCCTTTTCTTGGATGATAAAGTGATAAAAGTTTTTGTAAGTTTTGTTTTTCTTTAGGTACGTTTAAAACACCATCTTCAAAAACAATATGCCCCATTGTTACCTCGCCTTTTTGTTCATCAACAAATGGTGATGCTTGATTTGTTGCATATCTTAATTCTCTTTGCATACTTTGTGCTTCATCAAACCATAATAATGGATGTCTTGTTGAATGTCTTGAAGCTAATCTATATGTTAAAGGTGATTCGTCGTGTAGTAAAAAATAAGTTCTATCTTTTACTTCCCAAGTATTTGTTTCAGGTTTTACCTGTGTTTTTTGTTTTGCCATAATATAATATAATTTAATAAAAAATAAAAGCCGAGGGACCCGAAGGTCCCTTTGCTTTTAATAAGAATAATCTTAGTTTTGGAATAATACGAAATTATTCGCAGCTTGAGTTACTAAACATCTTTCAGATAAGAAGTTAACAACCATTTCATCAACTTCAGAAGTGAAAGCGCCACCAGCAGTACCAGTAACCCAATTTTTGTATCTTCTGTCGTCAGCTTGAGAAGCTCTATATCTTACGTGCAAGAAAGGTCTTCTAATGTTTGTACCAAGAATTTGGTCATAAACAGTTGAAGTTCCAGCAGGTATTAAGACACCGTCAATGTTATTAACACTAACAGCACCTCTTGTAGAAGCATCGTTTAAGTATTTCCATGAAGTTTTATAGAAGTCATAAGAACCTCTTCTAAATCCAGAGAAACCTAAGTTAAGTGCCATATCTTCAGAGTTTTCAAATAAACCATAAGCAACTCCACCTTGTCCTCCAGCAGAAATTTGCGCTAGCATATCATCAAATTCTAAATCCATATCTCTATTTAAGAATAACATGTTTTCTTCAATAGCACCTTGTGTATCAAGATTTTTAAGTACTGAATCAAAGTCAGAGATACCAGTTGCACCAGCGAATCCGCTAAATACGTTACCTCTTGCAGTAATTGCAGCAAATAAACCTTGAGAACCATGAGCATTAATAGTAGCTGAGAAACCAGGTACGTTAGCAGCTTGAGCAGCAAAGCTCACACCACCAGCACCAGAAGCTAATTCACCTTCTACCATTGCC
>Ga0209645_1001415_pt1 | contig 12039 bp, 9 predicted proteins | sample ETNvirenome_6_30_FD_184070 | JGI IMG/M metagenome (GOLD analysis project Ga0209645, IMG submission 184070) | Marine viral communities from the Pacific Ocean - ETNP_6_30 (SPAdes) (version 2) | ecosystem: Environmental > Aquatic > Marine > Oceanic | place: Pacific Ocean | collected 2013-06-19
GATGGCCTCCTCCATGTTGAAACATTTCTGCAAACATGTGGTTGAAACCTCTGTGATCTCCACCCATAAAGTCGCCTAAGTTTGTTAAATCGACTAACCTATTCATCCAAGGTATAGCCTGATTACGCATATGTGTACCATCGTAAATGGCATCTCTGCCCGTTTTCATACGACCTTCAATTTCTTTAATTTTATTTTTGTCAAAGTGTTCCATGACTTTTCTATTGTATTCAAAACCCTCTACTGGACTGAGATTTTCGCCTTTTTCATCGTAGCCGTAATATTTACCTCTTGAATTATCCCAACCCACCGCTGCATAAAATCCACTTCTTGAAAGATTCCTTGAAGTGGCTTTGTTGTTGTGCCAATCAACAAAGTTCTTTGCTGGAATACCACCTAACTCGTCCATACTAAATGTGTTAGTTTTATTATCAAACTCAAACATATCATACCTAAGCATGTCACTCATAGTTGCTTCTGCTAAAGCATCATCATAAGACAAAGAAAGGTTTTTCTCCATCATTTTCGCTGCTTGCTCTTTTATTCTTCCTTCGTTTTGTTTATCAAGGCCGAGTAAACGATATACATTACGATGCAATATTTCTTTATCTACCGAAAACATAGAGTCCCATACATGGTTTGGTATTTCAGCATGTTCAGCCGCTACATTCTCTGTATCGGCCATATGGTTGTCAGAAGAATGAGCACTACTCCTAGTTAAGAAATCCATGAGAGGTTTTAATCTCAAACCTAAACTGAATCTAATTTGGTCGCTATGTATTCCACCTTCGTCTAAATGGTGGTGGGTATCATCGTAACCGTTTTTCAAAAGGTGCTGATATATGTTTTCTCTTTGCTTTTTATCAAGCCCTTCAAATCCATGAAAATAATCCTTTAGTGTGAAATCACCATTCATAACTTCATCATAATGTTGCTCAACCCTTTGCAAAGGAGTTAGGTCATAACTTGTTAATCCTTTAAGTCTGTGAAAATTAGAACCATGGTTAGTAGAAAGTGCGTTTAGCATACCGAGCGTGTTAGCAACATTCCTTGTTCTAAGTTCTCTGCCATCTTCTAACCAACCCTTTATTCGTCCATTATCATATTCTGCTCTTGACATACCAGCGTGGTGTTCATCATCGTCTGACACTGTATAGTAATTCAAAAGACTAGCATACCAAGCAGGTATCTTTACTTGCCTTCCATCTGAAAGTGTGTGCACAACAGTACCCATCATAGGATTGTTTTCAGATTGAAAGTAGTGATTGTTTTTTACAGGGGTTGTTGGCGAAGGGGCATTATCAAAGTTTGTTGCACGAACATCCCTCATGTATTTAGTATCAAATAGCAATCTTTGGCCGGTAAACTGATCTCCTTGTATATCTCGATTTGTGCCCGGTTCAATATACTCTGTTGCAGAACGGGTACCTAATCCAGCATAATCCACACCATATATGCCTCCGCTGCCCATCTGATACTCTTCACCTTCTTGCTTCGCAATCATAAGAAGTGCTTCTTCATTGTAAACTGGGTTGTAATAAATATCCATCTTGGTTACAATAGAGTAAGCCTGAAGATATTCTTGAGCAGCCTCAGTCAAACCTATACCATCGTATAGAGATTTGACAAAAGTTTCTCTACGCAGGGTGAGAGTATCTAAAGGAGTCTCAATCAAACCATCACCCGCCGCTCAGTTTATGCGGCGAGATAGCATTTCGATACTCTTTTTGATTTGCTGGTCTTGGTACTTCTGTATATTACCACCAGCAGATTTGAGAACTGGACCTTCGCCACCTGTGAAGTTTTCAAGTGCACCTGTTGTGCTAAATGCGGTAGGGTAGTAAGGGGATGCTCTTGTTGTAACATCGCTGTTCTCCATAGTAGCGCCCTTGTTTTTGACATCTTCTACTTCTATCAAATGATTGTTAGTAGAAAAGCCTTGGTTCTTCACTTTACCTTTAGCAGTTTGAAACTCATAGCCTTGCTCCGAACCTTCCTTTGCTTTGTATTCAGGCTGGCTACTTCTGTCAGCCTTTGCTTTCTCAACTTTACTAGCCAACTCATTAGCCTTGTTAAGTAAGTTTGTAAACTCTTCATCTCTAGGTTCAAATCTTGGTTTCATTTCAATCACTCCATTCCCATGTTGTTTCCGGTTGAGCCAGCACTCTTTGCCGACTCTGCTAATGCGTGAATCTCCGACCACTCCATTTGGTGGAACTCTTCATTGGTACTCGGCATATCTATGTCTGTACCTTTGATTACCATGTCATCACCCATAGGTCTGAAATCGTCTTGTAGCATTCCACTAGGTCTTTCAGTCTTTGACATAACGAATCCTGCTTTTCGTAGCATGTTCATCGGATCTGCTATTGCTTTTCGCAAGTTGATGTTTTCTTGCTTGAGCGTCCTTAAATCGCTATCCATGGTTTCCATTTTACTAATGAGTGCCCCCATCAGTTTCTCCGCTGTGTTCTCTCCCTCACTCATTGCGCTCAACTCAAAGTGTTCTGTTGTTTAGTTGCCTTTTGATGCTACCGATACGACTTGTACGAATAGTTCCCGGCAAGACACTGTTAGATGCTTTGTGTACCTTTTCAACTGAATTAAACTTCATCACAGGTACACCGCCAGCATAGATGTCATTAACGCCAACTGCATGAGTATCTTGCTTTCTGATTGCATTTTCTACATCGTTAGAAAGATAGTCTGCATATTTTGTAATTTCATTGATATGTGAGCGAGCGCCCATTGCATCTTGCTCATCCAATGCCTTGTAAAAAGCATCAATATGAGTGCGCATTTTTCTAGCCATAGGGTCAAGTTTCAACAAGTCCATACAAAACGCCACCACTTCACTCATCTTTAATGTTCTCATGCACCCTTGAATCTGCCGGAGTCACCAATGCTACGGGCTGCTTGCTCTATTGGGCTAGGCTGAGAGCCTCTTTGTTGCACACTGCTCACTGGAGAGCCGGACCCCATGCTAGTTCTATTTTGAGGACTAGACATGGGGCCTCCGTCGCTCATACTTCTTGCACCAGCGGAGGCTTGACCGCCCATAACTCCTGCTAACTGTGGAGGAATGTTGCGGCTCGGTAATTGACCGGGGTTAGCCTGCGGTTGCGGGCCACCCGGCATACCGGGCATTCCACCCGGAGGCATCATTCCACCACCCGGAGGCGCACCGCCTCCCATCTGCTGTTGTGCAGGATCGGGTTTCTTGTAAATAAATCGAACATCTCTATTGCCTTCTTGTACCATCTCAGGCTGATAGCCCAGCATAACCATGCGCTGAGCAATGTTCACTTCCATCTCATCACGACGCAATCGAGTGACTTCATCTTCTTCTTCGTTAGGATAGAGTGTCAATTGCCAATCACTCACATCTAACTGTTCCATAAGTCGTGGGAATAGATGCTCAGTGTACACCTTGTGTCCGAACTCAACAGCACGATTGGTAACAAGAATCTGCATACCCTCATTGTTGAGTCCACCGGACTTACCAGTGTCCATCATAAACACATTTGACACACCATAGAATGATGCAATACGCTGGCGCATTTCATCTCTAACTGCAAGGTATTGCATTTCTTCAAGCGTGTCCATAAACTTGACCCAGTTCACACCACCTTTGCCGGTATTAGATTCAATACCAATCTTAGGAATGTAGTGAGGGTCACGCTCTAACTTCTCGTCCATACTCTTGAAGAACGATTTCATAGATTCTAAGTTGTCCGTAGTTACAGAAATTAGACCCTTTGGCATCCTGCGCTTTGAATAAGCAGTGTACATGTAGTTGTCCATTGCTGTCAAAGTCATAGCCTGACGCCATAGAGATGATACAGGTGAGCGACCATACAACTTGGACGGGTTATACTTACTTACATGAATTACTTCCCCTTCCAAATAATATTGAGTCTTGCCGCTACCTGATGTATTGACATAGTGAACATCTTCTAATGCATGCCCACATACCTCACAGGTCTTTTCTTCTTCTGCATAACTACGGACTACATCACGGTGTATAGGACATGCACGATATCTACCACCACGAACACCACGCTTGTCAGCAATGATACGCATGAAGATAGGATCGCCTCTGATTATTTCTTTAACTCTGTAGAAAGATATCTCCTTCGTATCAGGGTCTTGGTAGTATTCCTTTATCAGTATCATAAAGGCGTCATCCATGATATTCAAATCGTACTCTATCTCTCTCAATACATCCATGAAAGACTGTTCCATGCTATTACGCTGGTCGATTAACCATCTAGGGTATACGATTTCATTAGGGTCGGGTGATTCTAATTCCGTACTGTCACAATCAAAACACTGTTCAACATCGTGCTGGTGCTCTTTTCCACACTCTGTGCACTTCTTATGAAACTTCTTTTCCCAATAGTAACCTCTACGGAATACTTCTTGTTGAAGAGTCGAAAGTACGGTTCTTAGAATTAAGTTTTCGTTAGCAACGGAATACAAAGCAGGTATTGTGATACCCTGCACTAATACAGGTTCCTGAATACCAGTAGTCCAAAGAGGCATCTGAGGTGCAGGAGTTTTTCTCCTTCTGAAACCGTTACCAATACGGGACAGTATTCTTCCAATTCGGCTTTGTTTTTCTTCTACCATTACAATTCCTCCGCCCAACTTAACACTGTATCTTGGTCCACTCCCCATTGTCGCAGAGCCTTCTCCGCTTTGTGTGTTCCGTTCCAAGACTGATATTGCACATACTGTTTCATAAGTAGATTATCAGGTTCTAAGAAATAGTGTGCCATCGCTTTTGCGACTTTACTTTTGTTTTCGATATAAGGTAAAGAGCCACTAAGTAACTTAGCAACATCTTGACCTCTAAACTCTAGTTGGTGAGTATTAGGTTCGTTGACACTTACGCTTTTATTCAACTGCAATGCACCAAAGCCAAGATTGTCATGCAATTGTGTGCAATGAAGTCTGCCTCTTTCGCCTTTGGTTACAATGGTGAGTCTTGGCTCATCCCTATCGGTTATAGAAAACGCACCATGCTCATCAATGAAACCGCCAGCGTAGTGCCAAATATCTTTGATTATGATGTTACCATTCTGAGCAGCGATGTATTCTCCCTTCTTGTGACCTTTGAGTATAGCAATTTCCTCGCCATACATCTTGAGTAACTTTGCCATACGATTGACATTCAATCGATTAGTACCCTTTTCAATTAGTCTTTCAGTAATTGCTCTAGCAGTTAGTGGACCAGCGTCTACTAACTCTGCTTTGGCTAAACTTAGCCAGTTTTGTTGCTCTTTGCTCAATGTGTTGAATTGATTTAGGGCGCTCTTCCATATTTCCTTAGCGTCCTGCTTGCTTTGCATTGCAGTTTCCCAAGCATTAGTTTCCTCTTCGCCCCAAACATCGTGGAACTGATCTAAACTTTTGAGTACGCTATCTGCATTTTCCCACTGTAAGCATGCTCTACGCAGAGTATTCTTCTTCAATTCACCATATATCCTTAGAGATTTGAGGGTTCTTTCGTCTAAACCTAATTGAATAATAGTGTTGTGGTGGTTATCTGCCCACTCCATTGAATCTAAAGTCGCCTGCGTTTCCTGAAGATGAACATGCTCTATTGATTTGATTAAGTCACTGACACCTTGTAAGCCCTCGGCTTTGCGTAAATCCCCAATCAACTCTTCAGCGGTCTTACCTAACTGCGATTCAAACCAACCTTCACCTGTTTTAGGAAATGATGGCCTAACAAAACTGACATCTCTATCCAAAGTTATTGCATCTTTAGCGATTCTAATTGCATTGTTTGGATTAGACTTAATCAAAGGATGCTCGACCAATGTAGAGGCAATAATAGTTTGTAATTCATCACCCATATCAATAATGGATGTATGATTACCAACTCCTAAAGAACCCCACATAATACTCAGCCCCTTCCTTCATCCATATTATACTTAGGCTACGAACCACCCTTTGCTTGCACTTACTGGTTTATCGCCTAGCCACTCATCGAATCCGTCAAGATAATCGTCTAACATAACAATGCTACCTTTGAACTCCTTTGTTGCCCAGTTAGCAAGAGCCAATGCCATTGCCAAGTCATCGTGAGAGCCTACAGATTCCAAACGACCTCTCTTAGTCATACCAAATCTAGTAAGTTGAGTTTCTAATTGGCGAGTGAACTCCTTGCTCCTTTCATTGCCCCAAGGTGTTTTGATTTTGCCCTGCTCAAATGCCATCAATAATGACATGAACATGCTTTCTTTACGCTGCCGAGTAGTCATAAATGTCTTAATTGGTATATCTTCACGCATTTCTTTGAGTTCTGCCTCAAACATACGCTGGAAATTGTTACCTTCAAGTTCAATCAAGTCCGGTTGGAACCTATGATTGAGCATAATTATCTGCTTTTTTTGAGCAGCAGAACCCAATCCCTTCTCATTTAGGAAGTTTACAATCTGCTTTTCCTCACTATCAGGTGGAGTTCTTAGTGTAACCATAGCAGTATAGTCAGCATTGCTATCAGACGCTATTGCTGGATCCCAACCGACAAAGTGTTGACCGAATATACCGCCCACCTCGCCGTTTTCATCGTATTCTGACTCTGCTTTATCTAATAATACTAGGTCTTCATCCCTTGCTTTTTCAAGAAGTTCCATCGGAAACATGCTTGACATGTCGTGAATAGGCTCACAAAGGTACTCACGAGCGAACTTTATGGCTGGCATAGACGATTCTCGCATTTTTAAGGCCTCCAAAGGCCACCTCGTAGGCCATAATGGTTCCCCATTATCCTTAATTGCGGGATAAGTTTCGACTCTAAATGCGTCTTTTTGCTCTAATTCAGCGTATAAATCGTTGTAACTGAAGGGGGTTCCGACCATCATTAGCCTTCCAGTGTGGTGCAGAACCGGCAAAAGTACAGTATAAAACCAGTCTGCTGCCCTTTGTAACTCTGTAGCGGTAGTACCCCATAGAATATCGTCACACAATACTACATTTGGGTGGAAACCACGAGTAGCACCACCAACCGACTTAGCCATAAGTCGACTTTTATTGGTGAACTCAAAGTACGATTTATTCCAAGGGCGACCTTGAGGCTTCAAATCCTTGAGTATATCCTTGCCTTCTATCAGATTTCTGATAAATCGCATGTGTTCAAGGGTCTGCTCTAGGCTGTGACTGAATATCATAATGTGAGTATTAGGTTTGAAAGCCGCCAACCACAGAGCATACGACATAAAGAATACCGATTTGCCGTGGTCACGACTCGCCTTGACACAATATCGTCTACTTTCGTTAAGACCTTGTAGCCAATCCTTGTGATGGTCTGAAAACTCAAACTCTAAAATCTCAGTAAAGAAGTATTCAAAGGACTTTTTGGACATTTCAATGTCCATTTCCTTGATGAACTCTTCTTTATTCGTCATATTAATCACCTACCAAACTGACGATTTAAGTCGTTTAATGCATCAGGTCCAGCCGAAACACTACCGAGAGGAGGAGCAGGAGTTTGCTCCGATTGGCTACCAAGCCCAAATGCATTCGGCGGCATCAATTGCATTTGCCTTCCGCCTTCACCTTCACCTTCACCTTCACCTTCTTGTTCAGGCATGCCCCTTTGTACACCTGCACCTGCTGCCGGTAGTGAATCCATGTTCGCTGCTACCTTTTCCATTTCTGCATGGGCTGCATCCTGTTGTTTAGCACCTTGGCCGTGACCTAACTCAGGTATCTCTCCCATATTTTGTTGCAGTTCTTGAACTGATGTTTGGATTTGTCCCTTTTGTTCATCATTAAGAGGAGCCAAGAGTTCCTGATTTAAGTCATCAATTTCTTTATTTCTTATCAACTGCAGACCCTGTGCGGTGATTTCAGCCATAGGATCTCTTCCAGCGGTTACTATTTCATCAGCAGTTTGCTCTGCTTGTCCCTTTTCGCCACCTTGCTCCCCTCGCAATTCGGCTCTTCTTTGCTGTCTACCTAAACCTTGTCGCACAATTCTTTCTTGGTCTAGTGCATCTTCAGGACTTATATTGCCATAAATCTGTTTAACATCTTGAGGCTTTAGCCCATATCTTTCATACAGTTCTTGGTAAGCCCGTGTTTCTCTAGCAGGCCTCATTTGCTCTCTAATTCTATCCTGTTGCGCTATTCTAATCATTTGTCTAGCATACTCTTCTTCTTCAGGAGTCTTTGGCTTTCTTCCCAAAAGAGCGATAACTGGATTAGCAAGTGCTGCTGCAAACTGACCAAAGTTTTGTATTTCGTTATTAGCAAAGCGACCAGCGCTGGTGCCAAGTTCTCTAGCAGCACCTCCGATATTACGAGTAGCAGCAAAGTTACCAGCCATAGTAGAAGCAGTACCTACGCCTTGTTTGAAATCCTGCAACCTTTGTGCCATAGTCTGCTTAGCCAACAAATCATCAGGAGATTCAACTGGACCTTTTACGAATATTTTACCCATTTCAGACACCGCCAAATGTTACTTTAGTTGCTTTAACAATCAAAGGAGATACATTCCATTGCTTGGCTAGAACATCCCAATCTCCTTTAGTAGACACAATCCCTTGTACATCTTGAGTAGTCAAACCAACCGATGCAGCAAACGATCGAATGTCATTGTAGGAATTGATTGAGTAGCCTTTCTTGACATGCTTCATAACTTCTGCATCCTTTGTAGCCGAACTTATCTGCAAAGTTTCAAACGACTTTTGGATTTGATTAATGTCAGGAACATAAGTGTCGAATGAAGTTTCTATGTTACCTGCACCTGCTCTTTGCACAGTCATATCTTGTAATGCAGCAGATTCAGGAGTCATTGCATTGTAAAGATGACTAGTATCGTATAGTTGTCTTTCTGTTGGACCCTGTATTGGATTTTCAAGACCGTGGTGCATAGTGTACAAATCTGTAATTCTTCTTACATAGTCGGCCATTTCTTTTTCATTAGGATTCAATTGGTTATAACCATGACTTCTTATTTTTTCTGCGGCTTGTGCTGCTGCATCTTCTACACCTTGTGCATGTAATTCATTAGTATGTGCCGCATGTAAAGCATGTAAATTGTGAATGATATCTCTAGTTTGTTTACCTACTGCGTGGCCTCCTAAATTGACTTGAATGCCACTATGTACATTGTTTATACTTTGACCTGAAACACCTAAGTCAGCAGCAACCCTAGATAGATAAGTTGGTTCACTTCTAACTCTTCCTGTTGCCCTATCTCTTTTTTCTTTAGAGCCAAAACCAGCCTTGCCCGTTGAAGATGCTTTTGAGCCGCCGCCGCCAAAGAAGTGAGTCAATGCCGGAGCAGAATGTGCTACATCTAACATTGGTTTCCTATCTTTATTTTCAGGTCTATTAGCATAACTTCTATCCGCTAACAACAACTCAGCCGCTACTTTTCCATTTTCACCACCCTGTTGTACCACCTGATTCAAAAATGCCCTAATTTCATTAGCCCTACTCCGCTTTTCTTCAGGTCTACTTTTTCCTGATGGTAAGAGCATACCTGCAGGATAGTGCACACCACCATGAGATACATTGTGTGCAGGTTCATACGATTCGGCTGGTTGATATTGTTGGCCTGAATACATATCATGTCGCTCAGCATATTCGTTTGGTAATCTACCCGTTCTCAATAATTCATTGTAGTCTTTAGTCCTAATGCCAAACACTTGACCGCTAGACATTGCTGAAGGTTTGATGGCCGGTTGAGTAAAGTCTCGCATAAAGATAGCATTAGGATCGTGCAATGGTCCTATGTCATTAGGCCCTAGCCCCATTTGCTGTTTGAAATACTCATTCATAAATGGAATTGCTTCTTCTACGACATCATAAATTGGTAAATAACCAGCGTCAACATATTGACCTTTGTCTGAATAATCGTGACGCACATTGTCTTTTTTCAAGGTAGCCGTAATCATTCTTGGAACATTAATCTCATTGCCATTGACATCGATGATTGTTTCCATACCATGTCGAGGATGAGCACGATGATTGAGTATTTCACCTTCTTTAGGCTCGCCAGCCCAATCGCCAAACACTAACCTTCGCCAAGAAGGATCGCCAAAATGAGGAACTTGATTGATTGTATCTTCACCTTCACTTTGCCTACGCAACAAATTATGATGGTGAATCATATTTTGAATCGTGTAAATTGCATCTTTACGAGAAAACTGCTCAGGTGAAAATCCATTCTTTGCTGCAAGCCTCATTATGTGTTCTAGCAAAGCATCAATAGCATGAAAGTGCCCATCTTCTTGTCTACCAAAAGGTGCTCTATCAACTCTTGATTTCTCGCCTGAAAAAAAATCTTCATGTTCGTAAGCATTTTGGTGTTCTGCTAAAATGCTATCATCAAAGTGCCTAATGTTGCCTTCCTCATCAATATATACTCTAATCGCACTCTTTCGTATTAGGTTGCCACCCATCAAAATAGAGCGAGGAGTTGTCTTAAACATCAAGCGACCCTTCCTGAACCCTTCCTGCCAAACATTTTACCGGAGCCACCTGCGCCTTCACTTCTATTCTCGTGCTGTAACGCATCTGCTTGAATACTTGAAGTAGCACCCTGCGGGTTGGTAGACATAGTACCATCACCCGGACCTGCTTCACCTATGCCTCCGGGGTCAGCCATCTTTAATCTGCGATCGTCAACTTTGTTTTTGAGTCTGCGAAGTAGTCTGCGTAACTGGTTGAAGCGCATGTAGTCCATCTTTTTGCGAATGGTCTTTACATCCTGCTTCAAAGAATCGACTGATGCCAACTTCATGCTTGGCTCACTGGGTTCCTTTGGTATTTTTGGAGGCGTTGGCTTACCAACAGGTTTAGGGCGTTCACCCATAGTAGGTCGAGGTTGCATACCTTTGGGCATTTCTATCCCTCCCATTAACCTACGAGCAGCATGTGTGCCTAGCGTTTGTTGATACTTTTCGGGAAACAATGTGACAGGGGGAGTAGTTTGTCTATGACCCCTGTGTAAAGAAAACGGAGCCTCTATGCCTCCTTTTTCCGTTGGATGGCCTAATGCGCTTGCTACACGCTTTGCTCTCATTTCACTAATCTTGTCAACCTTGCTTCTCCCGAATGGTGTAGTTTCCATTTGGGGCTGAGTCCAAGGTTTCTTTTCCTTCAAAAGACTAGACCAAGCATCTGCCATCGGTTCTCCAGTAGCGATATTAGCAATAGTCTGCTGGCCGAATGGTTGGTTGACTTGTGCACCTACAGATTGACTTACATCAGGTCCACCCTGTCCGGGCATACCTGTCATTGCAGCGAATTGTTGGCCCTCTTCAAATTGATTACTCATTTCAAGTGACTCTTCCATGTCCTCCATACCCGGAGGTAAGTCAGGTTTAGGCTCTACAGTTTCTAATCTGAGATGTGGTAAGTCTTTGACTTTCTGCGCATTTTCTTTTTCTGCTTGGAGTTTATCTTTACGCCGCTCATTAGATTCAGGATCGCCAACACCGTGCCTGTAACTCTCCTCATCTTCGGAGTTAGCAGTGTACATATGAGATGATTCAGATTTTGGATTGTACATTCGGGTATCTGACCCTGTTGACATTCCGTAGTTTCCACTTGGCATTTCAAATCACATCCAGTATATTCTCATCTAGTTCGCCGTCAGCCTGAGATAATAACTTTTCTTTGACTCTTTTCCAAGTTTCAGGACTTTCTTTACCTAACTCAACTTTCAAGATATTGATTGTATTGTTAGCAACTGCCTTGTTTGGCTCGGACCAAGTTTCTTGGAACTTGTGTAAATCCTTGAGAGTTTCTCTGACTTCTTTGTGAAGTTTCACCATGTCGGATATAACGCCGTCATCGTGAAGGCTAGTTTCATCCATGTACTGTGCCAACTTGCCATTCAGAGTTTGTACATTGTTTCTTAGAATGTCTACTTCTTCTCCGACCTTTACTGCTACTACTGCAGTTGCACTTCGCTTGACAAGTGGTTGGAAGTGATTCTTCATGTGTTTGTAAACTAACTCTTCGCTGCAATCTAACTCTGCTGCGATTTCTTCAGTAGTAGTTTCATCTTCA
>Ga0209645_1001416_pt1 | contig 12026 bp, 14 predicted proteins | sample ETNvirenome_6_30_FD_184070 | JGI IMG/M metagenome (GOLD analysis project Ga0209645, IMG submission 184070) | Marine viral communities from the Pacific Ocean - ETNP_6_30 (SPAdes) (version 2) | ecosystem: Environmental > Aquatic > Marine > Oceanic | place: Pacific Ocean | collected 2013-06-19
TGTAAAAATGATCCACTCTTTGTTTTTTGAGTAAATGCATTTGCACGAAAAGGTTCTATACTAGGACTTGTGTTCCCACAAATAATACTAGAACTTGCGTTTGGTGCTATAGCTAATAAATGAGCATTTCTTACTTCACAAGAATCATCATCGGGACACGCTCCACGCTCTACAGCTAATCTGCGAGTCTCCCACAATGCGTCTTGTTTGATATGCTTAAACATTTCATAGTTTTTGCTAGATGCCATAATGCTCTCAAATGGAATACTATTTCGTTGTAAATAAGCATGAAATCCCATTGCGCCAAGACCAATACTTCTCTCCCTAAAAGCACTGTACTTAGCTCTTTCCATTTGATCTGGAGCATTATCTATAAAATATTGTAGTACATTGTCTAACATTCGTACTAAGTCTGGTATAAATGCTGGAATCTTAGACCATTCGTCATAATACTCCAGATTTACACTTGAAAGACAACATACTGCTGTTCTTTCTTCGTTTGTGGCAAGAGTGATTTCAGAACAAAGATTACTATGATTTACATAGAGTCCTTTCTTCTTTTGGAAGTCGGGTAAATCTTGGTTAACAGCATCTTCAAACATGAGATAAGGTTCTCCTGTTTCCATACGGTTTTGCAATATTTTTACCCATAGTGTTCTTGCAGACACTACTTTTTTAACTTGTTGAGTGTGAGGATCAATAAGTTCCCAACTATCATCAAAGTTTTCTTCCTTAGTTGCACGGTGTATTGTTTCCATAAATTCATCATTTATAACAATTCCATGATGAAGATTGGTACACTTACGATTGATATCCCCGCCCGTTGGTTTACGAATATCTAAAAATTCTTCAATCTCTGGATGAGTAATATGTAAGTAACCTGCATAACTGCCTCTTCTAGTAACTCCTTGTGAAAAAGCAAGCATTTCTGCATCTACTACTTTCATAAAAGGAATTGCACCTGTGCTTTCTGATCCTTTTGAAGTTGCTGTTCCTTGTGAACGAACGGCACTCCATGAACCCCCTATACCTCCTCCGAAGGAAGATAAATAGGCATTTTCGGTATAATGATCTGTAATACCCTCTCTTGAATCTTCAACATAATTTAAGAAACATGAGATAGGCATACCCCTTTGTGTACCTCCATTAGAAAGTACAGGAGTAGAGAACATAAACCATAATTTACTTGCATAATCATACAAGCGTTGAGCATGGTCATCATCATCTGCAAAAGCGGTTGCTGCACGAGCAAATGCCTCTTGAGGTGATGTTTCACCAGCTATCATATATCTGTCTTGTAGAGTTTTTAAACTAAACTCTGTTAACAGAGAATCTTGACTATAATCTATTTTCATTTAAGTGCCTTTTTAAAGTTGAATTAATAACTTCTATGTTTTGTTCTCCAATAGCTTGTTCTGAGTAAGTAACTAAATCCATAAGTTCAACGTTTGTCAGAAGTTGTTCTGCATTTTCGTTGAGATTTTGAATATATTTGTACTTTCCATCAATAGGACAAGCATCGTAGATATCAAAAACGTCTCCATATTGTTCCATTAGCTGAACTGCTCGTTTCGGACCAACTCCAGGTATTCCTGGAACGTTGTCTCCTTTATCGCCAGTCAGACATTTGAAAGTAATATAATCAGGAATATCAAAATCATAATGTTCATCCCAATTATGTACTGTAGTTTCCTTTCTAGTAACTGTACTAAAACGAGAAACTCTATCATTGATAAGCAAGTCCCAGTCTTTATCAGATGAAACCATCCAACATTCATCAAGTCCATACTTATCAAGATTCATACTAATGTATGCTGCAATATCATCAGCTTCAACTCCCTTGAATTGAAAGACTGGATATTTTTCTTTGAGTAATGTTAAAGTATTACTAAACTCTGCCATAAACATCGCAAACTCTTTTTCTTCTTGAGGAGTTTGTTCTGCATACTTTTCTTTACGGTTTGCTTTATATTCTGGGAATATTTCTTTCCTATAAGAACTGCCACCGTCAGCAGTAATTATAATGTTACCTGCGTTGTATGATTTAGCAAGACTTTCTACTGTTCTTACATAATCATATTTGAAGTCCGTTACGCCTTGATGTTTCCATCTAAATGCAATATTGAGACCATCAACTATCAGCAAGTTCCCATTTTGAATTGGGTTCCCAAGGTCTGAGAATGTTATCGCCATTTGTAAATTGTATCTCCTCTTTTTCTAGCCAGTGTTCTGCGATTAGTATATATGCACCTAGCCAGGCAATGTGCATATAACGCAATGTATTTTTTGGTTTTCGTACTGTTGCTGCAAAGAACTTTCCATGGTTCTCTCTAAATATCAACAGTGGTTCTTGTTCCATTTGTTGTGCTTGTTTACAAAGTTTACTCCACCATTTGAAAAGATTATTACTTTTCTGAGTGTATATTTTACTATTGAAACCAATGTCTTTATAAAACTTGACTTCGACAGTAAATAAATTTACTTTGTCAGGCACCATGCAATCTCCTTTGATCTTTCCACTTCCAGATCCTGGAGTTTGTACCCATTTCTCGTCTGTAAGTCGTTCAAGCATAGATAATACTTGTTGCTCACCTCGGTTACCTTTTTGTCTAGGATTAACCAAGTTCGAGCCTACTTACTTTTTCTTCTTTCACTACTTCTATTTTAGCGAGTAAAGGGTGTGTCCATCCATGTGATACTATATAAGTATTCAAATTTTCCTCTCTTAGTAGTAATTCTACTAGTCGTTCCTTTCCTTGCTCATCTAAAACATTTGTTACTTCGTCTAGGAATAACACATTTATCTGAGACTTAGATATACTACTCATTAGTTTACGAATTGCTAAAAGTGTTGAAGTGTTAACTCTTGCTAACTCTCCTGCACTCAAAGCTAATATATCTACAGTTTTGCCATTATCATCTATTTCTACATTTAATTTATCATTTAATACTACAAATTCTAAACTAAATCTTCCATCTGATAACTCAGCAAGGTATTCGTTTGTTAGTTCTTCGAGATCTTTTACCAAGTTCTCAATTTTATATGCTAGTAGTCCATTTGTACTAAAAGCTTTTTTAAGGATATCAACATTTGCAAACTTATCATTTGCATCTTCTAGTTCTGCAACTAATTCTTTATGTTGATCTTCAAAATCTGTTTGTTGTTCTTCAATAATTGAAAGGCGAGTATTGTGTCTTTCTCTGCGTTCATTTTCTTCGATTACTTCGTTTACTCTTTCTTGTCTATTACTTATTCTTTCTTTCAATTTGATTATTTTGTCTTGTATTTCTTCAGAGTCTGGAACTTCTAAAGGTAAAGTTTGGTCTATACTTCTATATATTTCTTCCCAACTATTTATCTTTTGTTCCATTTGTTTCAGCATTTTATTTGCATCATTTATATCAGCAAGTCTATCATTAGCTTCTTCTAATTTTTCAGAGTAAGCTGTGCGAGCAGTTTGATGTTTGTGGAGCTCCTGTCTTATAAATGCTAAATCTATATCTTGTCCGCAAGTCGGACATCCAGCATCGTCTAGCTCTTGTAAGTCCATGTACTTTTTAACCATGCGTACTTCTTGTGCACCCCTTGATTTTATTTCTCCAATATCTTGTACTAACTGTTCTGTATCTTGCCATTCATTATTATCAACATACTCTTTCGCTAGTCCTAAATCTATGGACTCTAACTGGCTTTTGTATAAATTATTTTGGTTAATTTTTTTCGTAATTTCTGAAATATTTTGGAATTCTAATTGTAAAGAACGTAAAGACTCTTCATCTTCCTCTGAGTAAAATGGTAATTCTAATTTCGATAGTAGTGATGTATCTTCCAAATAATTATCGGATAACCACTTATCGATTGTGTCAATTTTCCCTTGTATGTTTGAAACATCTCCAGCTAAATTTCGTGATAATTCTTTAAAAACTTCAAAGTATTTTACATAATTATCTAGCTGTAACAAATCAATTAAGAATCTTTTACGATTAGTGTCTGTGGCAGTCAAGAATTGCAAACTAGCATTGGTATTTTGATAAACAATCTGTGAGAAAGTTTTAAAGTCTATACCAATAATTTCTTCTAGTGTCTTATATGTATTTGTAGCTGTATGACTGGATATATCATCTCCGTTCTTGTAGAGTTTTACTTTTATATTACCTCTACGAGCAACTTCAATTTTATACTCATCATCTACAACATCAAAAGACAAAGATATATCATAGCCTTTGTTGACTTCACGATTTGGTATTTCTGCTTTTTTAATTCCTTTTGAGTTTTTGTTGAATAATACTTCTTCAAGAATCAAAGGAATAGAACTTTTACCAGCCCCATTTGTGCCGACTAATTGTGTAACTATGGATTCATCTAAATTTAATTCATTTTCCTCGCCATAGCTAAAACAATTACTCCATTGTAACTTCTTTAGCGTAATCACTAAACACTCCTAAAATATTTTTAACTTTACTATCATCTAACTCTAATATATAACTTAGGTATTCTCCTAATTCTTCTTCCATTGTCATCTCTTTGCCTAATATTAGAGTGGCTTCTGTCTTTCTTTTTATAACTTTTTTATCAAGTAATTCACTATTTTTGATATTACTTAAATCAGACACATCTCCTTCAATTTCATATATTGTGTGGTCAAACATTGTTTGTTTCATCTCACTAGGATCTGTGACTGTTTTACGAATTAACTGTGGTAAATGAAATGGATGCCATGTCCATTGAAACCCATCGTTATCATCTATCATCAAATATCCTGTTTCCACATTGTTTCTATGAAAACTTGTAGTCATTGGACTACCAGGATATACTATGTTTCTTTGTGTATTACTATGTGCGTGTAAGTCTCCTGCAAATACTACTTTGAATTTATCAAAGCGTGATAAATCTACTTCAGGTTGTACATGAGGTGGTATCTCTCCACGAACATGAGTAAACAATACTTCTGTATTTATATCTTCAATACTTTTCTTTCTATGCAAATCTGCATAAGGCAGTATTGCATAACCACTAAAATCATCTACAATCGTTTGATCTATAACTTTTACTAGTGGATTTAATTGTTCTGTGACTTTTTTTAAATTTGTAAAAAATGTTTTGTTTTTGCGAGTTGCTTCGTGGTTACCATCAAATATAATAGTGCGCACTGTGACACCCTTTACAAAGTCAAAGTAAAGTGTAAGTTCATCCATGCTGGGGACTCTATCAAATAAGTCCCCACCAATGATGTGCAGATCAACTGTTTTTTCAAGGTCATGAACTTGTTCAAAGAACATCCCATACCTAGAGCAAGCCCAAGGCATTGGTACATTCTTTTGACCTAACTTAATATGCCAATCTGCAGTGAATAGAATCATGCTACGAATTCGTCTCCTGGTGTCCAAGAACATCCTGTAAGACCACCAGCTTTTAAAGCTTGTAGTGTTCGTAATATTTCTTCTGCGTTTCTACCTGTATCTAACGCATTTACTGATACATGTTGAATTGTTCCTTCAGGATCAATTATGAAAGTTGCTCTATAACATACTCCATTCTCCTCGTCAACTATTCCTAGTTCATGAGAAAGCTTTAGACCGCAGTCGGCCGCTAGAATATGTCTAATTTCTCTAATAAGAGCATTGTCTTTTTTCCAAGCAATTTTGCAAAATTCATTGTCTCCACTTACACCAATAACATCAGCTTCGACATCTAAAGTGTCCATTGCTGCTATCTCGGTAGGACAAATGAAAGTGAAATCTTTTGGGTAGAAATACATTACTGTCCATTCGTTCAGCAATACATCTACATCAATGATGTCATTTGTTTCATTTACACCTTGCATAGAAAAGTTTGGAAATGTATCTCCTACTGTTAACATAATTATCTCCTAAGTAATATCAAATTCTTCTGAGACTGTTTCGTCAGGAGTAGAGTTACTAGCTCCTTCACGTAATCTGTCAAGTAGTTCTTTTTGAGCATCCGCTGTTGGTCGAGTAAGTACTTCGTCCATTGACTTAAGTTCTGCGATGAGTTCCATCTCAGCATCGTCTAAAGCTCTAGGTTTGCATTTAAGAGCCTGTAGTTGATATTCAACATTGTAAGCCATTGGTCCAGTCTTAACTCTCTTAAAGTAAACATCCCAACCAGTTACTGGATCAGTTGGATCACCAAGATCTTCTGCTGCAACCATTATCTGCTCGAGTAATTTTTTCTTTAAGTTTAGTACTTTAACTTTTCCATCGTGGATACATTGAATTGCATAAGACCAACCACATTTAAGTTCAGGATGATACTCTCTCACCCAGTCTTTTTCTTGGTTAGTAAATGCTTCTGCGTCTCTATCGAATGATAGACACTCGAATGGTAAATTCTTACCGTTTTCGCCTTTCAACCAGTAAACATAGCGAGGAAGCATATCCCCAACCATTCTTACTTTGTTGTCGCCTTCGACATATTGATAACTGTCGATTTTATTTTTTTGGGCTTCGCCCTTGGTTTGATTAAATTTTATTGCCATTTTAATTCCTTTAAAGTGATTTCTTCAAACAAAAAATGTATTCTGTCATTTTCTATTCGTAGTAATCTATTGTTTTTAATACTGTCCTCGTTCCCTGTAAAGTGAAGGAGGTCTAATGTGGTATCTTTGTTTTTCTGATATTCAAAATAATTACGCAAAGATGCGATACCTGCATATTGTGCAATCTCGCCATCTGAATATCTCCTACGCTGAATGAATAACGCCTCTGGGTTTACTAGGAACGAATCCCCATGAAAACTTTTAGTCCAGAATTTATATATTCTATCATGTCTATTCACTGGTGGTAGCTTATAAGTAAGTATATGAAGGATTGTCAAAATATCTTTGACACTCCCCTTGCTTTCCCTTTTTACTTTTTCCCAATTATAGAATAACATATTATAACAAACTTTTAACTCCGTGTCAAGATATATTTTTTCATGCTATACTTCAAAAACTTCATAACCCTGTCGCATATAATATCCCCTTCTCGCCGAAGCCTGCTTTCTAGCTGTTCGACCATGTAAGTTAATATCTACCACTTTCGGCTGTTGTTTTCCGTCATACATTCTTATTACTCGCCCAATTAACTGTGTGAGCAAAGGCTCATTATTTATGGGCGTCCCTAAAATGAGACAACTAAGGCAATCTAAACTGATACCTTCTGAGAAGATACTTTGTGTTCCAAATAGAACATCTTTGTCAGTAAAGATTTCCTTAACCATCTCTGCTCTCTGCTGGTGTGGAATATCTCCAGTTACGCAGATTGCATTGTCTCCTACGAGCCTTGCACAGCTCTTTAGAAAGTCCACTCTATCGGCTACTACTAGAACTTTATGACCTTTTGCTGCATAACTTGCGGCAAGTATACCGATCATGTTTTGGTATTCCCAATCAAAAGCAAGATTGTTGACTCTTGTAGCCCAGTCAACATTGCCATCCATGAAACGAATACCAGAGTTTATAATATCTACACTTGGTGTAAGATAATTCTCTTTTGGTGGTTTAAAAACAGTACTCGAAAAGTAATCACGAAAGACTACATGTCTTCCATCTTTTCGTTGCAAGGTTCCTGTTAAACCAATTTTATTCTTTGCTCTCGAAGCATCAATAATTCGTGTAAAAGTTGGACTACTTACATGATGCATCTCATCAAGTATAATAGTACCGAACTCCTTTGTGATTTTGTCGATATTTCGATACAAAGTTTGCACATTTCCAACGACAAAGGGGGAATCGATCTCAAACTTCCCTGAGCCAATCACACCCGCCGTAACCCCGAAAACTTTTTGTACTTCTTTTTCCCACTGTCCTCTTAATGCTAAAGTGTGAGTAACAATTAAAGTTTTCTGTTGTAATTTATTTGCGATAGCTAACGCAGTAAATGTCTTTCCCCAACTTACCCAAGCGTTAATTATACAACTGCCTTCGACTTCATCATATACGGACTGTTGAGAGTCTCGTAAAGTGAACTTAAAGTCAAGAGGTTCGGTTGGTATCTCAACACGCTTATCAACTATCTCGTAATCATTTGGAATTAAGTCCGTTCTCCCGATTGGTAAGGTCACTAAACCTGCTCTCACTACGCCCATATTCTTAATAATGATAGGCGGATCTGTAGGTCTACGAGGCGGTATACTGTATGTGAGCTCTTTATCGAGATACTCTTGATACTCGTTACTGCACTCTATGTATATTCTGTTGCTTAATACTGCCTTCATTGTGTCCTTGTTTATGTAAAAACTCTAAAGGGCGAACCAAGGTATATGGCTGGGAGAATCCATAAAATTAAAAGTTATGGTCGCCCTTCGAGTTAATTATCTAAAATAATTTAAAATGTCCTCTAAGTTTGCATTGATGACTACGCACTCGCAATGATTCATATATGCATCATCGGTATCGTCCATGTATCTTTTCGATAGAAAGTCATATCTATGATGCCCATTTATAATATAGTATTTTCCAGCTTTGGCAGGACATACTTTTATTGGGTTTCTATAAAATCCACCGCTGAGACGCATTTCCATCTTCTTGGCAACCTTAGGATCTCTGTCTTTTTGTGTTGGTAACAAGTCTACATAGCGTATACTTTTTACTGTGAAAGAAAAATCAGATCGTTCAATATCTGTCATATGCACTTGTGGCATATCTTTTCGCATGTATATCATTAGTCATCCAACCCATGAACGTAATTGTCGTTCTTTTCGTTATAACCATAAAAACTTCCTTCTTTTTCTTCTGCTAGATTTTTGAAAGGGCTATATAAATCTTCCCATTGTTCTTCCATCCAGTTCCAAACATAATCGTCAAATGCTTCGCCAGGTACACAATCATACTTTTCATGGTAGTCCCAATGATCAAAGTCATCTTCTTCCCAATCTGGAAACATTTCTAACATTGCTTCGCCCATTTCTGCATCTTCTATTTCTTCATAGTCAGAATCTGGTGTTCCCTCGTCTGCCCAATGAATTTGTATTCCGACAAAATTTCTAAACTCATCTTCATACTGATGCCTAAGTATTACATTTGGGTCTACTTGTGATAAATACCCTACTAGATGCTGACAAAAATCACTTACTGGTGACCATGCCGATACTATATTTACATAGTCTTCAGCACCATCTTCGATGTGTGCCCACTTTGCTCCTACATTATCACAGTACCAATTATAAGAATCATCTTCATCATACTTTGGCATAAAAGATAACTCATCAATACCAACATGTTCTTGAATTGTCATTGGTTTGTCTTCCCAATTAGTGATTTCCCTTTCCACTGTTTTGTTTGCTACTTGATCTGCAAACTTATCCATTACTGCTTCGTTTCCTATTACAGTAATATAATTTGATACATGATTTGCCATGTTATCTCCTATTTAAACTCGGGACCGTTGAACCACTGAACTAGTGAGTATCTTGTCCCTCTTTTTACTTCAGTAACTCTGTGTTGTAAGAAAGAAGGAAATACAATAACTGTACCTCTTTTTCTTAATTGTCCCATAGGTAATTTCAATTCCATTCCTATAGGATTTTTCATCTCAAAGTTGCCACCCTCATAATCTCTTGGATCAGATAAATTTACTGAAACAGATAGTTTTCTAAATGGTACATTTGGATTCAAAGAAGAATCTGTATGCCAATTATAAAAACCACCTCTTTTGTACTCTCCAAACTGTATTGTTTCTCTGTTTGTAATAACAAAGTTCCATGCTTCTAAGTTTGCCAATGTAACATAGCCTTGTATCATAGACTCTAAAAAGTGCCCTTTTGGAAACCACGATACATTTGTAACTCTAGTCTTATTGTCTTTTTTCTTATCAGCTTCAGAAGCACCATATATTCCTGCTTCATCTAATCCATTTTCTTTTCCGAGTTTTATTATTTCATCACAGGCTTCATCGGATAACCTGTCTTTCTTTGAATACCAAAGAGGTACTCTATACGCGTGTCGTATCATATTTTTCTCCAAGTATCTTTCCACTTGCGTGTACTTAATTCATATAAGTATGCAGGGCGTTTATTGATATATAATATTCCTGCGTATAATTCAGTTCTATTCGGAGGTCGAGGAACTTCAAAAGGAAAAGGTATACCTTGTATCCATATCAAACTAGCAAGTTCTTTAACTTCTACTTTGCCTATTAGATGGTATTTTAAATCTGCTTTTACACTTTTTTCGTAAATGAAAAACTTTCCATTTGAGTCCACATAAAATCGTCCTCTGTGTTTTATTAAACCACCAAAATTATCTATTTGATGTTTTAGATCATACATATTTTTTAAAGGTGTTCGTAATCTTCTTTCACCTATACTTTGTCCTTCCACATTTGTATCGTCAAGAACTGCGCCATCAACCCAAAGTATGCCATCTCTACGCATAACTTCATCAGTATGAACCACATAAAGTGGGAAGCGAATATCCTCTAGTTTCATACTATTGCCATACAAGTCGACCATGTCTCTGCATCGTGAGTAAGAAAAGGTTCGCACTTTTCCCAATCTGTTGGTTCAACAGGGGGTTCTTCGTAAGTTGTAGTTGAACAACTAACTAATATCATTATCGTAAGCATAATCAACGATGCAGCAAGAAAAGGGCTGAAGTTGATTAGTAAATTTTTATCATCCTTATTCATTTTCTTTGACTCGCAGCGAGAGGATCTAACAATACTCTTTCTCGTCTTGAAAGTTTTACTTTCTTTGGTAAATTAACTAACTTTATATGATTAAATGATCTTTCTTCTATAGCTTTTTTAAATATTTCTATATGTTCATCCATTTCCATATTCATTATATCTTCGTCAGTATATACTACTAATTTTATTATTCCTTTAGGTTTCATACTTTGCCTCAAATTTTCCGAAGGAGTAATCTTCTCCAACATCAAAGTCACATCCAACTGGACAGTTTGGTATAGACATACCTCTGTCTTTTTGAATACATTGTTTTACTATTTCCATGTACTCATCTACATAATCTTCTTCGACTTCTGCTAGAATAGAGTCATGAACAAGAGCAAATATCTTTGCTTTACTACTATCAATTTCATTATGAGCATCAATCGCTCCGAGTAAGTTTACATCAGATGCTATAGACTGTACTAAGAAGTTAATACCAGATCTTACTTCATGTGATGCAATACCTTTATCTTCAGAGAATACATTTGGTAATCTTCTCTTTCTACCAAAGTGAGAATATATGAATCCATTATCTTGAATGAATCGTTTGTTATCATCCAACCATCTCTTTAGACCATGAAACTGTTCAAAGTAATCTCGAATAACTGCACTTGCCTCATTCATACTAAAGTATTTTCCTGAGTCTTTGGTAACTTGTTCACTGATTTTCTTTGGTCCAGCTCCATACATGATTCCGAATGTAACAGCTTTTGCCATTTGCCTCTGTGTGCCATATAGTTCTGCAACTTCATCTACCTCGCAAGGAAGATTGAAGACGAGCTTCGCAATGTTTGAGTGAAAGTTTCCACCACTTCGGAATACATCCATTAAGTTTTTATCATTTGCAAGCACAGCCGCACAATATACTTCTGCTGTTGTCAAGTCCATTGCAACTATCTTCTTACCTTCAGTTGCTCGAATACAACCTTTGACAATCGGATTGTCTCTTGGAATCTGTTGCATATTCATTTTACCACTTGATGAAAGCCTTCCAGAAGTTGTTCCATGCAGGTTGAAACCTGTACGAAGTCTACTATCTCTGTCAAGTTGTGGGTAAATTTTGTCAAGATATGTACTCTTAATCTTAACTTTCTGTCGTATGTCAAGTACTAACTGAGGTACTTCATGTTTCTCAGCTAACTCTTTTAATACTTCCGCATCAGTACTGTCCGCACCCGTTCCAGTTTTCTTACCTGTAGGAGTTAGTCCTAAGTAATCAAACAATAAGGCTCGTAGTTGCATTGTACTGTTTGGATTAAAGTCTTTACCTTGTGAGTGTTCAAACTCTTTAATAGCTGGATAAGTATATAACTTTTGTATAGCTTCATCAATCTGTTCTTGCATCAATACTG
>Ga0209645_1001417_pt1 | contig 12020 bp, 6 predicted proteins | sample ETNvirenome_6_30_FD_184070 | JGI IMG/M metagenome (GOLD analysis project Ga0209645, IMG submission 184070) | Marine viral communities from the Pacific Ocean - ETNP_6_30 (SPAdes) (version 2) | ecosystem: Environmental > Aquatic > Marine > Oceanic | place: Pacific Ocean | collected 2013-06-19
GACTCGCAGTACACCGTGATCGCTTCGGATCTCTTAGATACCGATAACTTCTATCCCGCAGAATCGCAGTTTAGAATTAATCGTGGAACCGCTGATCGCTTGGTTGGATTTACTCCATACCTGGAGAATCAGTTAATCGTATTTTTCCGTAATAGCATACATTTAATAAACAACATTGCTCTGACCAACTCTGCGGGAGTGTTTGAGATTACCCGCCAGCATGGATGTGTGGCCCGCAAAAGCATAGCCGCGAGTGGACCACAGATGTACTTTCTAAGTGATGACGGGGTCTTTACTCTTCAACAGGGACTTGATCCGGCAAAAAACCTCGGAGTCGCAATCTCGAAAGTAAGTGGGGAAGCGTTACCACTATCGCAACCCATCCAAGATCAATTCGCAGATGTTAATTATGCCCATGCGGATAAAGCGTGTGGGATTGTATTCGATAATAAGTATTACCTCGCAGTCCCCACAGGCTCCTCCACCACGAATAACAAGATTTTCGTGTATGACATTTTACAAACATCCTGGACTAGCGTGGATAGTTTCCCCGCTGGTTTCCAAATCGATGACTTCGTAACCGTACTTCATGGCAGTAATCCACAAAAACGCAGACTCTTTGCTGTCTCTGATAAAGGATGGCATTTAATCGAGGAAAGCACCACAGACATCACGGGAACAATCGGGAGCGCAAGCACAACATCCACCGCGATAAGTGCCAAGCTCAAGACCCGCTCCTTCACATTCGGGAATATCGATGTGAAGAGTTGGAAGCGCGGTCAACTCGGATGCCAGGTGCAAAACGGAGATCAATTCACGATCAAGGTGAACACGATAGATCCCGACCGCACAAACACGGTACACACCGAGAGTGCGACAACGAGCGAGGAGAAACTCATTCGCTTTGGGAGTGGACGCGCGAGAGGCTACGCGGCCTCCGTAGAGATCGATGTAACAGCGGGACAGCCTAGCTTTCGCCATGTCGCACTAGAAGCGATAGAAGGCGGAGCAAACGCAAGGAGGGAATACGCATAATGCCTATCACCGCTCATGTCACACGGGGCTTTACCTTCGACACAGGCGTGGAGGTATCGTCCGCATCTCTTAATCAATTAGGCGAGCCAACCGTCACCATTAGTGAGGACGATGTAAATGTCACAGGCGGTAATATATCAGGCTTGGATAACCCCATCGCCATTGCGGATGGTGGCACAGGATCGACTACTGCAAGTGATGCGAGAACAGCTTTGGGACTAGGGAGTGCCGCCACTCAAGCAACTACTGCATTTTTACAACCTGGTAATAATTTAAGCGATGTCAGTTCCGCGACTACTTCGTTTGATAATTTAGCACCAACCACACAAGCCGGAGATATGATCGCATTTGATGGGACAGACAATGTCCGCGTATCGCTCGGTGCGAGTGGTTACTATCTTCAATCCAACGGATCTGCACCTTTTTGGGGTGCTATCGTACTACCCGAATCTAGCTAATGCCTAATCCATTACCTACTGCGGGAGTGAAAGGTCGCTTATTTTTTAGTAACACGGGCGACAATGGTGGTCATTGCTTGGCTATAGATACAGGAAGCGATTGGAAACGAATCGTGCTGGATCACAATGTGGGGGCGACTAAATCGAGATTCCAAACAATGGAGGACTCTGCCGTGGGTATCGTGGATGGTGGCCGTGCATCCTTGAGTCATGTCGAAGCAGACTCAATAAACGGAGGTAGTGCATCCCTATGAGTATTAGACGCATATTCCTACGGCGCGATACTGCGGCCAATTGGTCAGTCACTAGTCCTAACCCAATCATACTTGCGGAAGGCGAGCCTGGGTTTGATACAACCAATCAGATTCTAAAGATCGGTGACGGCGTGACTCCGTGGAATGACCTTGCACAGTTCCAAGGACCAGCGGGGGCGACAGGCCCAGCGGGTGCGGATGGAGCCGATGGCGTGGACGGGGCAACAATTAACACCTACACAAAAGCCAACTTACCTCTAGCGGCTACTGCCGGAACAAATGCTTTAGTTACCGATGGTACGATTGGCGGAACTCCCACCATGTCCTACTTTTACAACGGAGTATGGTACAGAACTTTCGATAACTCGGTAATCACAAACCAAACAATCGACTTGTTCATATTAGCGGGGCAGTCGAATGCACACGGTCACGCTGATGTCTCTGATCTAACATCTGCACAATCTACACAAGACGGTCTGTTCTATACCTCTTGGCATGATAGCACCTCTAACGCTGAATCCACTCAGAATTACTCTAGCTGGGCGACATCGCTTGTAGCGGGAAGTACAAAAGGAGACGGTAACAATCTAGTCAACTCCCCTAGCTTTGGCCCCGAGCTTGGATTTGTTAGTCGAGCAAATGCAATCAATCTCACCACTCAGCCAATAGGTATTCTTAAATACGCCGTTGGTGCATCTCAGTTAAATGCTGGAGACGCTAACCTTTCTGATTGGGACACCACCGCCACAGGGACAAGAGAGGGGGACTGCTATCGTGGATTACTCTCCGCATTATCAGATGCCACCACCAAACTAACCAACGCTGGATATGCGTGGAATTTCAAAGGAATGATTTGGTGGCAAGGGGAGAGCGGTACATCTGTTAGCGGTCTTAATACCTTTATCGCCGCAGTACGGACACTTCTCGGTAACTCCTATGGAGTTTCCAATACTAACCAATTCCCTGTAGTCATCACAAAGATTGGATACGGCACAGACTTAACGCCTGTTGCCAGTGCAGATGCTTATGTGGGAATCGTAGATGCCGCAACCTATGGGCATAGTGCTTCGCAAAACCATGTGGGTGCATCATCCGATGGTAGTTCTGATACAACAGGCAATGGCGTGAACGATATGTTTGATATCGGTGAAGCATTCGCAGATGAAATGCAATTGGCGATCAGCGGCTCCACAAACGCCGCTTGGGACCCATCATCGATTACCACTCGCTTGTGGTTGGATATGGACGATCAGACTACCTTTACTTCATCTAGCGGTAATGTCACAGCAATCGCAGATAAATCAGGCAACAACTACACCTTTAACGCGGCTAGTGGTAGTACCCTTACAGCCGTAAATACGGCACAGAACAACAAAAATATACTTAGGTTTGACGGTAACTCGGATGCGACTTCTTACACAGGTGTAGGGTTTAGTTCAACAGCGGTACATAAGTGGTTCTTTGTAGTAAAGGTAACAGCGTCTGATAGTCACGATGCACTTGTTACATTCACTAAGAGCAATCCAACGCTTCAGATGATTATGTTTAACATGAGTGGGGCGGGTGTATTCTCGGGTGATTGGTACATGAACCCCGGCACAAGCATGACAGGCAACTCGACCAATTTGTTGAACCAATGGGTTATGCTGTCTGCTGAATTTGATATTCCGAATGGGCAAGCAACCTTAGCGTTAAATGCCACAGAGTATAATACGAATGTAGCACAATCAGGCTTATCCACAATGGGTACAGGTAGTATACGCCTAAACGATTATCAGAACAACGCAGACTCAGATTGGGGTGAGGTAATTTTTACGGAAGATGTAACACAATCTAACTCCGATAAGATCGAAGGTTACCTAGCACACAAGTGGGGACTCACCGCAGACCTACCATCTAATCACCCATATAAAACACAAGCCCCATGAGCATACTCGTAAAAGCGAAGGCACTATACGATCAATGCGGGATTGATATGAATCGCGACATTGCGGCGTATTGTGCCAATGGCTATGTGTTCATCACCCCCGACTCATTTCTACTTGGCAAAGCGGTAAACTCAAAAAGCGATGTTCACCCGCAAGACCAATGGAATGTCGAGAACCCCGATGCTTGGTATGTCAATATGGCGGTGGGTTGCGGTGTATCAGAATTTATTAATCGCATACCGTATCCACTCCCACTTGTCGGGTGGATGCGCCAACTAAAAAGCCAGCCTGTTCGCTGGTACGATTTTAAGAGAATTATTCGGAGGAAATAAATTATGGGAAGCTCACCTGACATTAACTATCCAGCGCAACCAAGCTACGGCGAGGGCATGGCAGATGCCATGAAGGCACAAATGGAGCAACTGCTCGGACAAGGCGAATATGCACAGATGTATGCCGATGCGGGATTCGCTGGTGGCAACCTTGGCGATATTGTTGCTGGTGTCGAAGGCCCGATCCGCCAGCAAACCGCACAGACCGATACCGATGTTCTCAGGCAGACGCTGTTAGGTACACAGCGAAAAGTAGTGAAAGACCCTGAAACGGGGAAGTATGGGATACCTGGCGGACAAGTCGTTAATGATTCAGATGGTAATCCGCAAACCGCTGGAGGTGGTAGGTATCAGATAGTCAAGTTGAGTGATGGTAGTGTGGTTTATGCTCAAGGCAAAGGTTCTCGTGAGCATAAAGGAACTAACGCAAAGTATGCTATATTGGATACCTCCACAGGAGGCATAACAGAAACATATGGAGGCGAGACAAAGAGTTTTTGGAATGATCCAGTACAAGCTGAAGATTTTGGGGGGCAAGGGGGTGCGGAAGAAGCATTAAAAGCAGTTAGTACAGAGTTTACTAAACTTGAAGGGGCGATTGATTCCGCTGGTGGTGATGCAGATGCCGCCGCCCAAGAGTTTACATTTATAAATCCAAACACAGGCGAACCACTTAAAGAAGGCGAAGTAGTCCGCGAAGAGGATGGTATGGTTGACCTATTGGGCGATAGGCGAAAAGCACTAGACCCAACAACAGGCGAGCAAACAAACCGCATGGCTGGCTTCGATGAGCAAGGAAATTTTCTTGGTCTTGCCGCACTTGCTGAAGATATCCAACGGGGCAACCTATCCCGCCAACGCGAAGCAGATTTAGCGGATGTTGAGCGTTTGGCAGATCGATACTCTGAAGTAATGGAGGACTTTGCTCCCGCCACCGTATCAGGCATTACAGGAGCCAGGGATTTAATCGAGGAACAAAAAGACGCACTTACTTCAGCAAACACAATCGTGGAAGGCCCAAGCGGTAGCACCTACGGAGGTGACATTTCTGCGGGAACTATGGATGCGGCTAAAGTGGGCGATCCATTAGCACTCAAAGCGAGTACATCATACAACGCCGCGAAAGTCGCTAATCCGATGAAACTAACTGCGGATACTAGCTTCACTCCATCCGCCAATGTATCGGGTGATGGATACACCGCGACCGCTGGATTAGAAGGTGGCGAGGTTGGACAGGATGCATTTCGCAAAGCTCTCATGGAACAAGCGACTGCCGCCCTGGATAATGGATTATCGGACAGAGAATTAGCCAATATCTCGAACGCCGCCCGTGCAAGATCCACGATAATGGGCAGAACTTTTGATCAGTCAGGTGCGATTGAAGAAGCACAAGCATTGGTCGCGGAAGACAATAACCGCCGGATGCAAAACCGAGCATTCGCACAGCAAGCACTTGGTCAGGAAGCAGATATTCGTGAGCGGGATCTAGGTCGCGGACTTCAGGCATCCATGCAAAACCAAGCCGCACTTAACCGAGCCGCAGAATTTGGTGCTTCTCAGGATATGCAAGCACAACTCGCCAACCAAGCCGCTACCAACCAAGCACTAAGCCAAGGCTTATCCGCTGGGTTGTCGCAAGAAGCACTAGCCGCGCAACAGGCACAAGCCAAAGCGATGGCAGATGCCACCTCCGCAAATCAAGCCGCTCAATTCGGAGTAGGTGCGGGCATGGAGCAAGACGCACTTCGCGCCCAACTAGGTCAGCAAACTAGCCTCGCTCAAGCACAACTTAATCAGCAAGCCAATGCGTTTGATGCGGATGCGGCACAACGGGCAAGCCAGGTAAATCAGGCGCAAAAGCAACAGGCCGCACAGTTTGGGGTAGGGGCAACAATGGATGCTCAACGGATCAACGAATCACTTCGCCAGCAAGGACTAGGGAACTACATCAATGCGGTAGGTAATCTCTCGCAGATCGAGAAGCAAACATCACTCGATCCATTTCAAGCACTACTCGGACGGGGCGGCGGAAGTAGCTTGCAAGCCGGACAACAAGTATTCGGACAAGCGGGCTACGGGTTACAGAGTGGGCCACAATACCTAAACCCCGAATCGGGATTAGGGTACATCTCACAGATGGCGGCAAATGATGCGACAATGTACGCCGCTAATCAAGCGGCTAATGCAAATAGGACCGCTGGTATATTCGGAGGACTAGGTTCATTGGGTGGCGGATTGTTTGGTGGTTTAGCATCTGCGGGCAAAATATTCTAAAATCGGAGGCTAAGAATTATGAGACGAGGACAATACTTTAGCGGGAATTACGGATCAGCACTTGGCTCTACCGCCAATGCCGCAAACCTAATCGCACGGGCGGGTGCTACACAGGGGCAGATGTTTGCGAATATGGGGCAACAAATCGGCGGTGCGATAGAGAAGTATGCACAGAATAAAAAAGAAGGAGAGGCCGCAGATATGCAGATCGGTGCGATTCTTCAAAGCATGACTCCTGAGAGGCAACAAGAGATTGCATCGGGAGAAAGCGAACTAGGCAAATCGCTTTCCAAGTTCATTGATGGGGAACTTTCAAATTCTAAAAAGAAAGCATTACTTGGTTCTCTAATGACCGTAAATACGGCTGACCAATTGAAACGAAAAGAGCAGATGGATGCTCAAAGATTTCTACAGCAACAAGAGCTTACTAAGTTAAATACGCAAATCGCTAGGCAGAACTTAGAGAATCAGCGAGATGATCGATTGAGAGCGGATCAGGAGCGGAAGAAAACTACAAACTTTTTAAATTACATGGCTCAACCAGGACCGGCTCAAATCGATCCAAGTGGGCCTGATAGAAATTCTGTTCTTCGTAATATGCGAGCAGGTAAAGGGGCTACTCCTCCCGCTCGTATGGTTCCTGGTCCATCACCAGCGGAGCAGTCTGTAATGTCTCCTGAAGCAAAGAAATTTATTCGTGATGCAAGACTACAAAAACAGCCAATGGATAAAGTTCTGCCTATGGCCAAACAAATAGATCAACAGATTGCACAAAGTCAGCCAAAGGATCCTGATCCATTTAAAGTAAAGCAATACTTTGATGAAAGCATCAACAAGATGCGAAAGGAGTATAACTCATTAGACGAGGTTAAAGCATTCAAACCTGTTAGAGCCGCATTTTTAAAAGTTAAACAATCGGCAGAAAAACCATCAGCCGCTGGAGATTTAGCATTAGTGTTTAACTACATGAAAATTTTAGACCCTGGTAGTGTGGTTCGTGAAGGCGAATTTAAGACAGCCGCCGATGCTACTGCTTGGTTACAGAAAAGTGAAGCTGATGGAGTCGCAATCCCTGCACCGATTGCACAGGCAATTCGTAAGCTGAAGGATGGTACTATATTAACAGACGCTCAAAGAAAAGACTTCGTAAATATAGCAAGAAAAGCGGCATCTGCACAATTTGCTCCTGTTAAGGATAGCTACTTGCAGTACAGAAATATTGTAAATCAAATGCAACTTCCTGAAAGTCTTACATTGCCCGACAATTATCAAATGATCGAAGATGAATTGGCCGGCCCAATATCCATTGAATCGAGTTCCAACGCCATCAAAACAGACCAAGGCAATTACACTATACCAGGACTTTCGGTAGAGGCTCAATAATGGGACAATACAGAATAAAGAGTGAACCCCTTGGCGTAGATTTTATGGTCGAGGGGGATCAAGCCCCTAATGCAAAATCGACTTTTCAGATTTTAAAACAAGTCGTTTCGCCTGATAAAATGATCAAGGCGTATGAGGGTGGCCACAAGCAACTTGCCCGAGAAGCGTTCAAGAATGGATACTTCGATCAGGAGCAAGACTCTGATCTTTACGATGTATTCAAACAGGCCGCTGGTGAGGTTCTTGAGGGCTTAGAAGGCATATCAAAAGAGGTAAGTCTAGACTTTGCCGCTTCCGGCATGATGACTTACGGAGTACCTGGTAGCCAACAAATGGTAGAGGCGGCTCGGGAAGAACAGCAAAAAAGAAGAAAACAAAGAAAGGCGACAGGCTACCAATTAGCCGCCGAAGTTTTTGCGGGATATAAAACTATCGGTGATGCCGGTAAACTTGGATTTTCTAAATTAGTAGGGGAGGGCGATGAAGATATCGATGCCTCTATCGAATTTATAAAAGGCATGATGGAAACCGAAGCATTCCTGAATGATGGAGCTTCGATCATGGCAGAGCAGTTTGGTGATATCGATATGTACAACGACCTGAAAGCAGGCCGTGTATCACCCGATAAGCAACAAGCACTTGCAGGTTCTTTATTTGTACAACTTGAAAACCCACTCGCAATGGCCTCCACAGGTGCGGTTCGTTCTACGAGTAATATGCTTCGCCGTGGAACCGCCAAAAAACTTGCCGAGCAATTTCAAAAAGCAGAAGCGAAAAAACTACTCTACAGCCAGCAACTTAATCGATTGTCCGTAAATGCTCCTGATAATGTAGTGCAAACAGCAACAGATGCATTAAAGGGTGCTACCAAGGAGGCAGACGAGATCCTTGAAAAGTTAAAACCATACACCGAGCAAAAAGCAAAAGCCGGTGCGGGTATTACAAATAAAGCAATCGGTAAAACCATGCAGGGACTCGGTAAAGCAGGCGAGTATGTGGGCAACATGACCGAGTTCCTAAGAAGGGCTGGCATCGAAGAAGCTACCACTTTCTTAATGCGAGCCGGCTTACCCGAAAATTGGGCTAAAGGCGTAGTGTTTGGAGGTATAGGTTTTGGATTAGATGCGTCTGATGGTGACTATAGTGCCAGCGGAGTAGGACTTAATGCTCTAGCCGCCTACATGGGTCCACGAGCATTAGCGACTATGGGCAGAAGCACAGCTATACTCGGTAAGCAATTAACCATCGCAGAGAGCAGTTTGCCATTCTTCAAGAGAGTAGGGGCATTACCCGCTGATAATCCAAAACTCTCCGAAGTTATAGTCGATAGAACTGAGAACCTTGTACTCGGAGATGCCACATCCCAGCTAAAACCAATTCTTACACAATCCCGAGAAATACCATCTCTTGTTCGTGGAACCGCAAGGGTATTGGATAAAACTGGAGTAGGCCGAGTTCTCACCGAAGGTGCTAATCTAACCAAGGCTACAGTAGCAGGTGCATCTATACCTGGTGCATTTGGATACATGGTTGGAGGCGAAGAAGGAGCCGCATCAGCAATCGGTGCATCTGCTCCATTTATTGCCGCAGGATTAGGATATGGATCTCTTTTACGATTCAGCAGTAATTCCGATCTCATCGCCAAACAGCTAGGGGATTTAGAATATCATAAGCAATCAATGACCGAGCCTGAACTTCGTGAGTTTAATAAGCTCAAGAAAGATCAGCAGATTGCCATATCCACATTCTCCCAGTTCTTTCCCGATGTAGTCATTCGGGTAAAATCTATGGGAAGGGATGGACCAAACGGCGCACAATATGTGGACGGCAAGGATAGTGTGGTTGAGATCAACTCCGATTCAGACAACCCACTCGGCGTAGTCCTAGCCCACGAGATCGGTCACCACATCGAACGGCACGGCCTCCTTCCAAACATCCTGGAAGAATTAATCGGTAATGCAGAAAAGGGCAGAGTCGGATTATTTACCAAGATAGACGAGAAGACAGGCAAGCCTATCGTACAGACAGATGCCAATGGTTTAAAGTTTTACGAACTCAACCAGGAGTTTAGGGATTTACAGCAGGCATACATCGAAAAACTCGAGCGAACAAATGTATCCGACAAGGATCGTTTACGCTATGAAACTCCCGAGCATTTTGCCCGTGAGATTTTTGCCGAGATCGTGGCCGAGCGGATGATATCCGGCAAGACCGCAAAACGGGCAAGACAGTCATCCACCTATAAGATGATCGAAAGCCTTGGTGAGCGTATAACAAGCGGAGGCTTCAAGCGGAAAGTCATGCACTCACTAGGCATGGCAACTAATAAGGATGGATCGATAGTCAAGGGAACTGGTGTACTGAATAAAGCATTCAGATCATCCCGAGAATTGGACAACCTCGTAAAGCGGTACGAAGACGAAACAATCGGATTATCGGAATCGGAGATTCGCGAACAACGCCCAGTAGTTGGAGATGATGAACTAGATACCGTGGTTGTATCTCCTAACGATCCAATCGAAAGTTTACAGGCATTTAATAACGGTGGCCACTTCAAGACCAACGAGGATGGATCAATTAAAATAAACCCCATCACCCGTAAGCCCGAAGTCTTTACACCTGCCGAGACCCGTCAGGCAAACCAGGCACTCGCAAGGGATCTTATCGATGCCATACAAGCTCGCGAGAATGATCTACCCGAAGGTCATGTCACCCTGTCCGAAACCGCAGATGGTAAACTTGTAGGCTCGGGTAAATTTATTGATGATTCTATTATCGATGAGCTTGCAAAGACAAATCGATACAACGCCTCGCAAATCAGTTATCTCAGAGAAGCCAGCCGAGCAGGCAGAGAAGGGCAGGGCAACCATATGCTCTTATTCTATTATGCGGCCACCGGCAAAGGCGGGAGGAAGTATAAAACCTTAAAAGGTGGATATCGGGATAGCCTGGTCTACGGAGTAACAATCACCAAGGACGGCAATGTAATCTTCGACACCGTATCCCTCGATAAGCTACAAAAGAATGTAGATTATCTCCTCAAGCGTAGAGGCAAAGAGATTGCACAGGCATTTGGTGGATCGGATGATGCCACAGTTCGCCAAAACTTTGAGTCCATGTTCGAGAAGTATTTGGATAATCATGCCAAAGGAATTATCAATGGAGACAGTAACCCCGAGAGTGGTATAACCGATAAGCAAAGAGACTTCCTCAACGCCGCATTCGGACCAGTAAGTAAAAGTCAGATTGCCGACAATCCCACACTATCTAACCTCGGTGAGAGACGAGCAAACACATTGGCGACCTACCGCTCTCGCAGATTGGATCGGATTGGCACAATCCAGCCAACCGGCAATACCCGCAATGTAGTCATTGATCGACTAAGGCGTAACCTCATGCCTGGAAGGGGAGAGTCGGACAAGCTCTTCCACCCCGCCTACCACGGCACACCGCACACCTTTTCAGCGGAGCCAGGCGCACCCTTCGGCAGATTCAGAACATCGACCATCGGTACTGGCGAGGGTGCGCAAGCCTATGGGCATGGGCTTTACTTTGCGGGTAGAAAAGGAGTTGCCGAGCATTATCGGAAAGTGCTAACTCAGGACGAAAGAGGTTTTTACGATGGTCAACCTTACAACTCAAGAGACCCAAGGCATCAAGCGGCACTAGACTTAGAGAACTTTGGGGATCGAGAAGCATTGATAGGGTATTACGAAAGAAGGGCAAAAAGAATGCCTAATGCTGATCGTAGCGATTTAGTAAAAATTCTCCGTGATAAAACTGAAGCTAAAAAGACCCCACCACCCAAAGGCTCCCTCTACAAAGTCGAACTCGCCCCCAAGGAGAACGAGTATCTGCTTTATGATAAGACATTAGGCGAACAGACAAAGGATATACAAGATAAGGTTAGAAAGGTACTAACCGAGTTGGAGGGTGAAGACCTGTGGGAATATCGTAAAGATTTAGATTATCGGGATATTACTGACAATGCTCTTGAAAATGTACCCGAGCCTGAAATCTCCAGGCGATTAAAAGAAGCCGGTATACCAGGCATCAAATACCTCGATGGTTCATCACGATCCAAGGGCGAGGGCGATTACAATTATGTAATCTTCGATGAAGCCGATGTGCAGATTACCGACAAACTCTTCATGCCGGCTGGGGATGTGATGACTGCGGTGAATGTACGAAATGAACTAAATAACAAATTTGCCGACCTCATTGTATCAGGTAAAAAATCTATCGAAACTAGAAGATCTCGTTCGCTTGATAATTTGATTGGCAATCGTGTAAAAATTGTACGCACAACTGGCAAGGGCGATGAAGCTAGAGTGATTGGAGAAGTCACAATCGGAG
>Ga0209645_1001419_pt1 | contig 12015 bp, 5 predicted proteins | sample ETNvirenome_6_30_FD_184070 | JGI IMG/M metagenome (GOLD analysis project Ga0209645, IMG submission 184070) | Marine viral communities from the Pacific Ocean - ETNP_6_30 (SPAdes) (version 2) | ecosystem: Environmental > Aquatic > Marine > Oceanic | place: Pacific Ocean | collected 2013-06-19
AACCAACACCGATTTGACCAAGACCATCAAATGATGTTGCAGTGATAATACCAGCAACATTCAGACCATCCTGAACAAAGACATAATCAGAGAAGGTTGTAAATCCAACAAATGTACTGAATCCAGCAACATTTAAATTATCAAGTTCTGTATGCCCATCAACATCAATGTCTCCATTGAAGTCTGCTGCACCAGTAAAGGTTGATGCACCTGAGACATTTACATCATCAAGTTCAGTGTGACCATCAATATCAACTGCACCGTTGAAGTCAGCAGCACCTGTGAAAGTAGAGGCTCCCGATACATTTACATCATCAAGTTCAGTATGACCATCAATATCAACTGCGCCGTTGAAGTCAGCAGCACCTGTAAAGGTTGATGCACCTGAGACATTTACATCATCAAGTTCAGTGTGACCATCAACATCTAAAGATCCATTTGCATCGATTGCAGCACTAAATGTAGCAGTCTCTGCAACATTAAGAACATCTAAATCAGTTGTTCCATCTACATCAAGATCAGCATTGGCATCTATATTACCAGTAAAAGTAGAGATACCAGAAACAACAATAGTATTACTGTTCGTTTGAACAGAATTACCCATCAAAGAGTGAGAAGAACACTGATAATGTAAGACCGTTGGGGTTGTATCAGTGACAATAATCTCAGTATATGTTGCTGTAGAGGTTACATCAGTTGTATATGCTGTTGTTTTATCTGCCTCAAGATAGAATCTGAACGGGTGACTGGTCATATCACTCGAACTCAGAGTAAATCTGTAAGTTCTACCTGGAGTCAGAGTGAGGAATGGTGCTTCAATACCATCAATATAATATGCGTTACCCGATCCACCACTGTATCTGTTGTTTGATGTCTTCGCTGCAACAGTTACAGCAAAGTTCTTAGTTTCTGCAGAAGCAGGAGCACTCAGAGCTGAATACCCACCAATCAATCCTGCGGTTGCAACTCCGGTGACTGCAAGAGTACCGATCGTTGCAATACCAAGGATACTTAAGTTGGTATCAAGAGTAATATCTTCACTGATGAAAAGATCACCACCAACGTAAAGGTCGCCACCAGTGGTTGTAATACCACCAGCACCAGCAAGTGTTACTGCAACACCAGTTGTAGATCCATGAACTGATAACCCAGTTCCAACTACAAGAGACTTATGTCCATCTGCACCATCAACTGTCCCATCGAAGGTTGCATCTGAGGTAATATCAAGAGTACCAATCGTTGCGATACCCAGGATATTCAGGTTGGTATCAAGACTGACATTCTCAGAGATGAATAAATCTCCACCAACGTAGAGGTCACTAATGAAAGTACCAAATCCAACGAAGGTTGAGACTCCTGCAACAGAAAGTCCTGCACCAACTCTTAAATTTTTCTCAATTCCAGCACCACCTTCGACAACTAATGCGCCAGTGTCTTTAGAAACAGAGTCAGTTGTGTTAGTTACTGTTGCGATACCAGAAATCTGAGTATCATCAAGTTCAGTGTGACCATCGACATCAAGGTCACTATTAAAGTCTACGCTGTTGGTAACAGTAAGGATACCAGTTATCTCTGATCCACCACCAACAAAGAGATTCTTCTCGATACCAACACCACCATCAACATTTAAAGCACCATTTGTTGATGCAGATGATTGAGTGGCGTTTTGAATAGTGGTGATTCCTGAGACCTCAACGCTATTGTTGATGTCTACTGTTCCACCAAGAGTAGAAACTCCAGTTACTTCTAAAGTTGTTGTGGTAGCACCAAGTCCAAGGACATTGATACCAGAAGCAAAGGTTGAAAGACCAATGAACGTAGAGATTCCAGAGACTTGGAGTTGATCAAGTCTTAAGTCATCCAGGTTAATGTCACCAGTGACTCGCATGTCACCTTGGACATACAAGGCTGTTTGACCTGTACTGACTGGTGCTCGAACATCAAGCAGATAAGCGGGTTCTCCAGTACCAACACCGACTGACTGACCTATACCCGCAGTTCCCTCTGCATTTCCGAGAACCGTGAAGATAGATCCGCCAAGACCTACATTAAATTCTTGTGCAACAGTGCTGATTCCAGTTACATAAACACTGCTTGCACCAATACCTGTGCCTCCGTTGACGTGCAGAAGGTATCTCGATATGGTAGTACCAATACCAACTTTCTGTGCGTCTGTATCTGCAACAATAAGATTAGTATTGACTTCTAAGCCGTTCTTAACGACAAAATTCTTATTGACTGCCATTAGGGTTCACTCTCCCCCTTTACTTAGTTTTTATTATTTATCAGGTTACAACTCTCAGTATTACCTTGGCATCAGAGAATGTGCTGCCACCTTGCTGACTGGTAACTCCAGTAATTCCACTGTTGAAACCACTTCCTCCTCCACCGCCATAACCATTAGACCCACCTTGTCCACCTGTCGTTCCATTACCACCATTTCCAGAGGTATTGGTTTCTTTTTTACCTGCAGTTTGAATGAAATTCAATCCTGCTTTATATCCTCTGTCAATAGATGCAGTATTTGAAATTTCAGTTCCGTCAGACCACCTGAATTTAACGGTTCCAAGATCTTCACAAGGTGATTTTCCTTGATCTCTATAATATGTTCCTTTAGAGCATTTGATGGAAACTCCTCCATCAGGAACATCTGCTTTTCTGTCAACCCCAGCGGGCCCGGTAGGAGTGAGAGAAGTCAGTGAACCAAAAGTGCCGTTACAATTGACGAATCTATTCTGTTCAATTGATCCCGTTATTTGTTGTCCACCTCTTCCACCATCTCTACCAGGAGCATCCTCTCCTTTCTGAGATATGCCACCACCAAATCCACCTCTACCACGAGTTCCTGCATCACCACCTTTACCGACATTAGCAATCAAAGTTGCTTTTCTATAAAGGTATGGTGCCTGAACAGAATCAGTCATTCCTGCAAGAACATATTCTACATTTTGCTGCATTGTGAATCTAATTCTTGAGTATCCACCCTCACCACCAGCATTTCCACCATTATCCGCACCCTTACCACCATAGAGATCCATCTCTATAAGCATGTCTTTATCTGGTGAATACATGGAGAACAGATATGCACCAGATCCATTTTCATTATCAGTTGCTCCTGCATCAATCTCTTTATCTCCATTTGAAAGATTTACTGTCGATGCTTGTACAGTTTTATTAGCAGCAATAGTTTCAATTACAATATTATTAGCCTCTGCGTTATCAACAACTGAAGAAGTAACAGTATCACTTGTTACTGGGGAATTAGTGGCAGTCACATGAGAAACTACAGCATATACTTGCCTTGTAGCATTAAATGATGATTCATCTGATGTAATGGTTAAAGTATTAGTGCCTTGTCCAGAGATCGTGGTATTTTGAGTTGTTGTTGTATATACAGTCTCTTCTCTTGTTGTCGTAATTGGTCTGGAAGTTGTTACACTGTAATTGAATGAAATACTACCATATCCTTGACCGGGATTAGTACCAGGAGAACCGGTAAAACTGATAATATCAGATCTATATCCAGAACGACCACCTTCTCCACCACGTCCTGTAGATGTTCGGTCACGTCCTGCGCCACCACCACTTCTTGCTGGTAATTTAGATGATTGAGTGCCACCATCACCACCACCGGCACCTCCACCTCCACCACCATCATTAGGGCAGTTACCACCAGAATTACCACCGACAAGGTGCATTGTTGAAGTTCTGGGACGACCACCAACTCCTAATCCAGCTCCACCAGCAGGAGCAGTTCCAGAGTTGTGGGAACCACCACCGCCACCACCGCCACCACCGACGGTAGCAAGAAGTAATCCACCATAAGGACCACGGACTACAGCAGAAGCACCACCGCCTCCGCCACCACCACCAGACCAACCACGAGGTCCAGCACCGCCTCCACGTCCACCGGATCCAGCAGAGGATTGTCCTCCTCCACCACCAGTTCCTGGTCCAGAACCATTACCACCATCACCACCTTTTCTACCAATTCTAAAATTAAATGTTTGACCCTGTGCCTGTGGATTTGGTACTGAGAAATTACCAATTCTGCCACCGGCACCGGGTCCTGGGCCTCCTCCAGCATCAGATCCACCACGTCCACCACCGCCACCAGCAATGGTAAATCTTAAATTAGATCCTGTTGGTGGAACATTTATGCTACTATCACCAGTTCCATAACTTTCATTCACACTAAAAGTTTCAGTATCAAAAGCAAGACCTTCTTCTTCTACAGTAACAACTTCGGACGTAATATTTGTAGTCTGAAATGTTCCATCAGTCGCTAAAGTTGGAGTAGCATTTCCAATACCAATATACCACTGATATGTAACTGCACCATCACTCAAATATGTATCATCAGTAAGACCAGCATTGACAGTAAATGTTGCTGCAACATTTTCACCAACTTGTCTATTAGAGGGTTGTGCAATAATTTCAATTTCTGGATTTACAGAAACAGATGCCTCATCAGACTTGAGGGGTTGATTGATCGCCGTTCCAGTTCCGCTATCTGCAGAACCATATTCATCATTAGAACTATAACTTATCTCACAATAAAATTTTCTTCCTTGATCTTGAGGTGTTCTTAAATCACTTACTGTAAGTGTTGCTGTGGTTACTCCAGAAAACTGACCACCATTTGATAATGCACCTACTCCTACTTCAAACCATTGAAATGTAATAGTTCCACCATCTTCAGCACCAGTATCGTTAGGAAATGTTGCCTCTGCTGCAACTGTAAACGTTACTGATGCATCTTTATCACCAGATGCATCAGATGGTTGAGTGGTGTATGCAAGAACTGGACCGTTCAGGTCCAGATCTGTCGGTATTCTTCGGAAGAAATTATTTTCCATGTTTTATCAGTTTTGGAAGTTTTGACCGCCTACGACACCGTAGATTCCTGTAGTTGTTGGATCTGCACCATCAAAGATTTTGAATGAATAAATGTCTGCTCTGCTTGCGGTTGTTGTTACTGTCGGGACAACTCCACCAGGCCAGAAGACCGGGATCGCAACACCACCCACAGTCTTGAAGTCATCTATATCTATGGTGCGACTTCCTGTGGAATCTTGAGCAATTTTAATTGAGAATGAAGTTGACTTAATCGGCAGATTCTTCAGAGTGAATTGGGTAACATCAGCATCTGCAGTGAGAGTGAATGTTTGTGCCTCAGAAAGATCAATGGTGACAACATTTGAAGAAATATCAAGATCCTTAGTTCTTTCAGAGTATGTTTTGAAGAACGTATGTCCATCAACGTCAAGCGTTGCTTGAGGTGCGGTAGAGTTGATACCGATAGAACCAACGCCAACTGAATTGGTTGATGTGATAATTGTTCCACCAGTTCCAACATTCAGAGTTCCGACAGTAACAATGCCTGCATTGATTCTACCAGTTGTGCTATTGTCAAGGTCATAACCAGATGCGGTGAGGACACCAACGACAATCGCATCTCTGGTGGTAAGAATACCTGCAAATGTACCTTGACCATGAACCAGTAAGGTTGTGCTTCTACCAGCACCAGCATTCTCATGAATATCACCAACGGTCAGATTGACAGCACTTACTGAGGTTCCGATACCAACTGATGTGAGGTTAGTGTTGTAAAGAACACCAGATGCATTTGTCCAACCTGCAGCAGATACGTTGACATCTGTGAGATTAGAACCATCTCCATGGAAAGCAGTTCCTGTGATGATACCAGCAGCAATGTTTCCATGGAACAGAGACTCACCAAGAACACGGAACTTTCTGCTATCTGCTGTGGTTCCGATACCAACTCCATCACCATCAACTGACAGTTGAGTTGTTCCTGCACCGACTTTGAATGTTGCTTCACCAGGTCCAGTGGTTCCCACTCCAACCCTATCGAAGATCATTACATTTGCATCAGTTTGAAGACTGATTGCACCGAAGCGTCTCCAATCATTTTGGACACTGTAGATCCAACCAACATATCCACCGTCAGTTGGGTTGGCATTGTAAACTAAGTCACCTGGGTTACCTGCAAGAGCTGGTGTTGCGATTCCAACTGTATACTTTCTGGAAATCGTAGCATCACCCTGGAGGAAGATGTTGTTAGACTCAAGACCCTTAGTGGAGTTAACAGTCAGTTTGTTATTAACAATAATTGGACCATTGAACTGTGATGCAACCTTGTTATCCGAACCACCCTCAACGCGAATGGATCTTGCAATGTTTGCTTCGACGGGGTTACTAACATTCAAACTTGGAAGAACACTGATGTCTTCACCCTCAATAGTTTGGAATGGAGTGTCAAAGATTTCCTCTCTACCAGTAATTGTGCTAAGTTTCTTATTACCAGAGAATGAAATACCTCTGTCATTCATACCAGTGTAGAAGTTAATTCCACCTTGACGCTTAAGTGACTGAGAGAGTAATTCTTCTTGTGCTCCGATAGAACGATCATGTCTATCAGGTAAAGCAGTAGAGTAGTTACCAGGACCAAAACCAACATATTCAAATGTGTGACCAGATGCTCTGTTGATTGAGTGTCTTCTAAGTTCAACTGGATTGACTTTGACTCTTCTTACAACATCATTCAGTGAGTGTGCAGTTGGTCTTGTTCCAAGGACACCACGGAAGACATTTATTGGGTTACCAGAAACAGTTGTCTTGACTCTGACCAATTCATCATTGATCATCAAGAAATCACCAATTCTTACATCCAGTTTGTCAATATTAGTAAGATTGACTTCATCAGTAGTTGCGTTGACGACTGCTGCTGACAATGTAGTTGTGATACCTGCATAGGTAGGAGTCATTCTACCATTCAGATTTTCATCATCAATCGTGATGACACCACCATTGGAAGTCAATCCACCTCTGAATCCGAAGAGTGTTCCTGCAACCTCTGGTGCATATGTGCTTACACCAAGGTTGATTGTGAATCCAGTTCCGCCAGTTCCAACAATCTCCGTGACAACGAAGGATCCGTTGTAAACATCAGCACCTGCACCAGTTGCTCCAGAAATTGTAATCTTCTGGTCAACTGACAGTCCGTGACGGTTGCTTGTAGCAACAGTTCCAAGTCCAGAGATTCTATCAAACGTCAGACTTGAGATTCCGATTGCCTCACCAGTCAGTTGTAAGTATGATCCAGTTGCATCGGTTGCACCAATACCAGTTTCAGTATAGTTACCAACAGAAGATGCAGATGCAACGGTAATAGAGGTAGCACCACCAACAGGAATACCTGTAATTCTATAAAGTTGATTATAATCAGCAAATCCTTCAGAGTTGACTCCACTAATTCTTACAGTATCACCAACGTTATTATAGATGCTGTCAACTGTGACGATAGCAGAACTAAATCCTGCAAAAGTGGAAATACCAGTAACAAACATAGAGTTACCGATGCCATATGCACTACCACCATCCATAACGGTGATTGCAGTGATCTCACCACTTGAACCAGTGGTGATCTTGGCAGTAGCGTGCTGACCTACATCAGAGTAACCTGTTCCAACTAAGGTTGCATTATAGAAGGTAGAATCAGCAGCACCATAACCTGCACCAGCACTTGTGATACCAAGAGTTACGATTCTATTCAGACCATGATCAATCGTGGTATTAACAGTGTGTGCTGTTCCAGCAGTTCCAAATGATTTGATCTCAGTAATACCAACACCAACATCATTAGTCTTGAAGAATCTGTTAGCTGCTTCTTTAGTAATACTCTTTCGTGGATCGTTAATTACAACATCACCAATCAGAGAAGATCTTGCAAAACAGCGAGATTCCATTGGATCAGATTCTGGATCATCTCTTTGAATCTGTGGGAATAATTGTTTTACGGGTTGGGAGAACTTCTCGTTATTAAATGGTGATACTGTTGGTCTTTCGTTTGAAGTAACAACAGTCAGATAGTAAACGCCATCTTGATCTCCAGTTCTATACTCTTGTACTTCTTCTGTTCTATAAACATAAAGAGTATCATCAGTCTCCTTCTTCTTGAAATATGGAAGAGCAACAGTTCTTGTTGCAGTATCATTACTAAAAGCACCTGGATCTGTTCCGATACCAAGAGTAAACATCTTAGCACTGGTGATACCAGTGACATCAGCAGTATAGTTAAATCCAGAATTACCTGCACCGGTAGTGTTATTGGCACTGGTTATGTTTACAATTTGAACTTTTGATCCAACAGTCAAATCGTGAGGAAGTTCAGTTACGAAACTTGCAGTTCCATTGGAGTATGTTGCATCAGCAATGAATCTGAAGTTTCTCTGTTGATTAATGTTGGAGATAGATCCAGATCCAAAGTAAGTCTGAATCTCGGCATTAGTTGAACCAATTGAAGTGTTTGACTCTTGAAGAATAAATCCTTCAACAGGAGGTCTTGCTACAGTTCCACCAGAAGATGCTGGAACAACATATCTCATTCTATAGAGAGTGTCATTAGCATTTCTGTTGTCAGTTTTTCTGTTGAAGAATGTTCTTGGAGTGGATACACCAAATCCAGTTGATCCAAATCCAACTACGATAGGATATATGGTATTATCACTTGCTGCAGTAGATACTTTTACATACCACTGACCATTTGTGCCGTCATATTGAATTGGGTGACCAAGATCACCTGCATTTTTATCAGATACTCTACTTACAACCTTAAGGATTCCACCTTTTTCGTTGATAGTTAACGCAGAGGCATCTGATGCGATAAGTGCATCTTGAAATGTTTTTGACAGTCTTATATTATTTGAACCAGTGAAATCAGTGGCTGCATCAGTGGTTTGAACGAAGTAAACTGTATTTGCGTCAAGGCCGTCTGGAAGTTGACCACTATCACTAATAACACGTACAGACTCTCCATTTCTAAATGTATGGTTTTCTGTCAAAGTAATAACTTTTGACACTCCACCAGAACTGAAAGTGCCAACACTGTTAATACCAGTGGCACTTCTGTTGACAGTAAATACTTTCTCAGCACTTGACTGAGAATCTGGCATAACAATACGTGCCTTGTATTCTGTTACCGATCCAGCAGAAGATACAAGAACTTTAAGTTCATCATTTGTTCTTGCACCAAGTCTAAATCCATCAAGCACGTTCTCAGGTGGAACATCCTTGTTAGTTCTTCCATAGAGATACAGATTACCAGTAGAACCAACACCAACAGAGGAATATCCTGAAGGGAGTGTCTTCAGAACGTCGATAGCATCAAATTCAATCGAAGACTCTGTAAGAGAAACTTCTTTTGGTGGAATGACATGAGTAATATATCCAAGATCATCCTGAGTGAATGCATCCTTTCTAAATCCATCCGCAATCAGTGCTTTTGCACCGAAGTTGGAGTTAGAGTTAGTGATAGATTGGTCACCACCACTTTCAGATACAAAGTGCTCAGAGAAACCAATAGCAAAGATAGAAACTGCCTGAATAACGGAGTTGTTAGAACACTTAACGTGGAAGTTTCTATATGATGGTTTATATACTGCTCTCGAATTTGTACTTAAGATTTCATTTCCAGATACTGTATTGTCTTCATAAATTCCTGTTGTGGAATTATATTTGACGAATGCATTATCATCTTTCTGCAGACCAATACCCGTGAACTGTGCAACAACCATCGACTTGAATCCAGTTGCCTTAGATCCGTCTGCGTGCATACCACACATACCAAACACAGATCTCAGAGAGATATTAAAGATGTATGGTGATGCAGAGGTGACAGTATCAGATTGCAGTTGTAGAGATGATCCGGTTACTGCTGGTAATGCATTATTAGGAGTATTCTGAACTTGATATTTGATTTGAGTGCTATTTACCTTTTCAGATACAACAAATTGACCATTATATATTGAACTATCTGCGGTAATTCCAGAGATACGGAATGGAGTATCAACCTCAAGACCTGTTACAGCACTTTCAGTAGTAACAGTAATGGTGGTATCTGAAGTTACACCATCCCCTGACTTAATACTGGAGATTCCAACAGTAGCACCTGTAGAACCAACAATACGGAATTCGTCAATTTTTGGTTGAATGTCAAGACCAGAGCTTGGATAATCTGGAGAAATTGCACGTCCAGATGATTGTCCATAAACAAGACTGACCTTTTCATAGTACATATCCAAATCAGTACGAGTTGTGGCGTACTCTTGGAACGTATCATTAATTTCTACACCATTTGTTCCATCTGCATATTCAAAGCAGGTGAGTTTGTGGTGAGAGAAGTTAGGAACAAACTGGTTCTTTGTATAATCCTTATAACAGAGTCCGTTTGGATCTGCATCAAACATGGTAAACTGCCAGAAATAGCAGGCACCAGTAATTCTGAACAGTGCAGATCTTTCAATATTGTCGTTCTCTGGATCGGGAACATACTTAGGTCTGATCTTGGTCTTACGAAGATCCAGACCAACTAATGAAGTTCCTCTTGGAACAATTACACCACCGTGAATACTATTAAGTTTGTATAATTCGTTTTCTGGAGAATCTAAACTTAAATTTGAAGTGAGATCATACGGAGGGAGATCATTCGTGATTGCACCCGCTCTTGTTCGATAGTTGTTTATACCATCTGGAATATATCCTGGCCTGTTATCAACAGTGTGTTCACCAGGATAGATCAAGATGGTTGTTTTACCAAATCTATCGTTATTCAGACCCCTTTGATATGAAAATCTTGCTGCCTCAATCAAAGCACGCTGAATAGTTTTGAACGGACGAGTCAGCGAATTACCCTGGTTTTCGATACTATCAGTAGAATCCAAATCATTTGGATTGACGTAAAGAATCGTTCCTCTGGAAGACTTCAGAAAATTATCTAATCTGGAAAGACCCATCTTATTAGCACTATAAGTTCTGTTATGGATTATTTATCAAACGAAAAAAGGGTAACCTCACAGAGGTCACCCTTCTCGCACTTCCTTCACACCTTTATATATTACTCTTCTTTTAGTTCGTTGTCAAGTATATATTCGACCGTGTTTGCAACATCATTCATAGCATCACGAAGTTCTTCTTGACCACCAGAATGTTGCGACATTAGACCCGTTTCAGTAAGAGACCATCTCCACTCCTTCATTTTGTGATTGTACCATAAGTTTATTACCATTTTACCTCCTTAATAAGCCAACTATCGGACTTGAACCGATGACCTGAGCTTTACAAAAACCCTGCTCTATCCAACTGAGCTAAGTTGGCGTCAATCGACTGGTAAGAGTTCTGGATTTTCTAACTCCAGTTCATACATCATGGGATGACACTCCTCCATCATAAGGTACATAGATGCCCGATATAGATCCTCAGGTTCCCACCTTTTTTCTTCGTCTGCTAATTTGATTACTTCTGGGTGTTGCTTAGCAATTTCGGGAAGTTCGTCGAAGGTAAATGGAACATTTTGGATGTAATAAATGAGTATCAATGTGCTTCCCTTATTATACCAAGCATATTTTGTTTCTATGCGGTATTTCATGGGTTTGGTTCATACCCCAACTGTATTTAGGGCATAGGAGCGGGGGGACTTGAACCCCCACGAGATAATTCTCAACAGATTTTAAGTCTGGTGCGTCTACCGATTCCGCCACGCTCCCAAAAATCAGGGATACTCCTTTTCTCCACCACCAAGTGCCATTTCAAAGGATCCCTCTAAATCCTCACCATCACCATATACTTCAATCAGTCTATCCCAAATGGATTCATCAACTCCATCAATCCACATTCCCCAACTACCAGTATCTTCTGGATCTGGATCCCAGGTACAAATGTCTGCTTCAGGATAATTAAATTCAATAAAATCGACTACTTCACGTTGATCATTCTCATTTTCAAGATAAACTTTTAAATCATCCATCGTAAGTAGCTGGGTTTAGACGGCAATATTCGTTAAACGTGATTTTCATCTCCTTGTCTGTCAGATTGCAGTTCTTCGCTGCTTTGGGCAAATTCCATTTCGCCGCGAATAACATTTCCATAGATTGTCGGGTTTCGGGTCTCATATTCGTAACACTCAAGAATTTCTTTGTAGAGAGAGGGTGAATA
>Ga0209645_1001420_pt1 | contig 12011 bp, 16 predicted proteins | sample ETNvirenome_6_30_FD_184070 | JGI IMG/M metagenome (GOLD analysis project Ga0209645, IMG submission 184070) | Marine viral communities from the Pacific Ocean - ETNP_6_30 (SPAdes) (version 2) | ecosystem: Environmental > Aquatic > Marine > Oceanic | place: Pacific Ocean | collected 2013-06-19
GCATAAAGATGTAGGTTCAGGATTTAAGTTTGTAATTAATGCGTCAGAAGATATAGATGAGATTTGGCGTAAGTATGTCGAAGATGGTGATATTAATTTGCCTAAGAATAGAATCTGGTTTATGCCTTGTAGTGGTAGTAGAGCAGAGCATATTAAAAATGCTCCTGCAGTAGCTGAATATGCTAAGGCTATGAACGTTAATTTCTCTCCTAGGCTTCATTTGCTTTTATGGGATATGGCATTAAAGGTATAATTTGATATATATAGTATGAGAATCGCGTTTTCCGGTACAGGTAATAGTGGTAAGTCCACGATGGTAAAAAGTTTCTTACATACATGGAAACAGTATGAGACACCAGAAAAAACTTATAGAGATATTTTAAAAGAAGAAAATTTAACTCACTCTACTGAAACTACTACCGAAACACAAAATAAAATTTTAAACTTTATGATTGATCAGGTATCTGGTTATAGTAAAGGTGATAAGGTTATATTTGATAGATGTCCATTGGATAATTTAGCTTATACAATATGGTGTAATGAAAAAAAGAAAGATGAGTTTACCCGTGAGTTTGTAACAAAACAAATAAATCTCATGAAGGAGTCTATGAGAAGTTTAGATATTATTTTTCTATGTAGATTTGACGTAAATCAAAAAGTTCAAGATGATGGATTTAGAGAAACAAACGTTGAGTTTATACTTGAAATTGATAATATTTTTAATTCATTTTTTCAACAATATTCACAAAACCCTGAAGCAGATATTTTCTTTCCTAAAGGTGACTCCCCAGCGATTATAGAGCTTCCGCATAATGCTCAAGAGAGAATAGATCTTGTACATCAGTATGTTGGAGATGATGGTACCTTAATAGATGATGAACCATCAATTTTAGGAGATGTAGATAAATTAGAATCATTATTATTGCAACAAGAAAATGCACTTGATGCTGAAAATAAAGAAAAAGAGCTCTTTAAAAGATTTGGATTATGATAGGTGTAGGTATTATTACTTGCGATAGACCAGACATGTTTAATGTTTGTTTTGAATCGTTAAATGATGAATGGTATGATGAACTAGTGGTAGTTGATGATGGAATTAATGATGGTCCTTTAAGACGTAGAGGAGCGGATTTTATTCGTACTTCAGGTCGTGAAGGGGTAGGTAAAGCAAAGAATAAAGCCTTTAAGCATCTTTTAGATAAAGGTTGTGATTATATTATCTTAGTAGAAGATGATATGAAATTCAAAGGTAATATATTCGAACAATATATAAACGCATATAAGCAAACTGGTATAGAGCATTTTATGTTCGGATATCATGGACCAGCAAACAAGGGAATGGTAAGTGGTGGTACACCTAAACCACGAAAAATTATAGATTATAATAAAGATTTAAAAATAGCATTAAATCAAGATTGTGTAGGGGCAGTATGTTTTTATACTCGTAATTGCCTGGAGAAAGTTGGCTTGTTTGATGAAAACTATACTAATGCTTTTGAACATGTAGATCATTCTTATGAGTTAGCTAAACAAGGTTTTACAACACCGTATTGGTGGTGGCCTGATATAGCCAATAGTTTAGATTATGTAGAAGAGCAAGCATGCTCAGAGCAAAGCTCTGCTATAAGACCATTAGATAGTTGGAAGAAAAATATTGATACAGCGTGGGATTATTTTGAACGAAAGCATGGAATAGGTCCAACTAATATACCTGATACTAAATTTGATCTTGTATCAGATTATTTTAAGATAAGAAAGCCTAAAGAAAAAATTTCATTTATCGTTCACTTTCGAAAAGATACTGAGCATAGAATGGAAAATTTAGATATAGTATATGACTATTATAAAACTATTTGCCCAGATAATGAATTTGTATTTGTTGAAGATGATTCTGAACAGCATATTAAACATTTAATTAGAGATGAAGATAAATATGTTTTTTATAAAAATGATAAAACATATAATAAATGCATAGGTTATAATTTAGGTCTTAAAGAAGCTACTAATAATATAGTTTGTTTTTTGGATATTGATTGTTTAGTTAGTATTGATAGTATTTTAAAATGCTTATCTTTATCTAAAAAGAATACTGTATGCATAGGATATAATGGTACTGCTATATACCTTCAACATGAATTAAAAGATAAAGTTAAGCATAACAAAGGTACGCAGTTATATAAAAGTATAGTTGATAATATAAACAAAGAAGAAGTTTATACTGGCTACAGAGATAAAATGTATGCTGTGGGTAATACACAAGCTGTAGGAGGCTTTTTGATAGGTCCTAAGGAAGCTTTTGAAAAAATAAATGGATTTAATCCTAATTTTATAGGATGGGGATATGAAGATAATGAAATAGTTTCTAGAATTATGAAACTTGAAGAATCTGCTCTGGCATGGGTAACTGGTTCATTTAGTTTTAATTGGTGGCTTCTTCATTTACCTCATGAAGAAACTGGAGTAGCAATAACTGATAAAAATAAACATCAATATTATCAACATAATGAACGTGAAGTACAAAAAGTTGAAGCAATGAGCAAGGAAGAATTAACCGAATATATAAAATCATGGTAGAAGTAAATATAAGAGATAGAAATTTTGGTGGTGAACCTTCATCATGTCATCAAGGTGTAAATAAACATGTTAAATGGAACTTTAGTAATAAGCCAGTTAGTGATACATGTTTCATTACAGATATGTGTCTAAATGATATCTATAAAGCATCTGGTGTTAAAAGAAAGGTAGCTTGGTTATTAGAGCCTAATGCCATACACCCTCATACATATCAGTGGATTGAACAAAATAATCGATTATTTGATTTTGTGTTAACGTTTGATGAATACCTTCTTTCAAAAGGCGAAAATTATTTATATTATCCACATGGTAGATGTTGGATTAATAATTATAAAGAAACTAAAAAAGAAAATAAAGTATCAACAATAGCTTCAGGTAAGAATACTACTGAAGGGCATCAGCTAAGACATAAAATTATATCTAAGTTTAAAGATAAAATAAGTGTTTATGGACATGGATATAATCCTGTTGAATTTAAAGAAGAATCATTATTGAAATATAATTTTTCTATTACAATAGAAAATTGTAGGCAGAAAGGTTATTGGACAGAAAAAATTGTTGATTGTTTTGCTGCAAAAACGATTCCTATCTTTTGGGGTGATGATGCAGTAAGTGATTTTTTTGATCCTGATGGTATAATATATTTCAACGATGAAGCAGAACTAGAAGGTATACTAAAGGATATTGAGCAAAATGGTGATAAAATATATAAGTCTAAGTTAAAAGCTATAGAAAATAATTTTAAAACTGTTGAAGAATACAGAATACCTGAAGATTGGATATATCTTAATTACCCATTTTTATTTAAATGAAATTTAAAGCAGCAATAGCATATGAAGTTGATAAACCTCTAAGAGTTGAGGAGGTAGAAATAGATAAAGCTCTTGATGTAGGTCAAGTTCTTATTAAATTAGATGTTAGTGGTATATGTGGAGCACAACTTTTAGAAATTAAAGGTCATAAAGGTAATGCAAAATTTATGCCTCATATGATGGGACATGAGGGCTCAGGTGTAGTAGTAGATATAGGACCAGGAGTAACTACTTTAAAACCAGATGATAGTGTAGTTGCACATTGGATGGTGGGAGAAGGTATTGAAGCTCCATTTCCTACATATAAAAGTAAAGGTATACGTATAGGAGGTGGTAAAGTAACTACGTTTGCAGAGTATGCTATTATATCTGAAAATAGACTTACTAAAGTAAGTTCAAATGCAAACAAAGATCTTGGTGCTTTATTAGGATGCGGTTTAACAACAGGTTTAGGTGTAGTTAATAATGAGTGTGATGTAAAGTTTGGTGAGAGTTTTATGGTTATAGGCTGCGGTGGTGTAGGATTAAATTTAATTCAAGGAGCAAAAATGAATTGTTGTTATCCTATATATGCTGTAGATATTAATAATAATAAAAAGGATATAGCTATGAAGCTTGGAGCTACTCATTTTATTAATTTATCAGAAAGTAAATTTACTGATCATTTACAAGATGTAGATATTATTACAGATACTGTAGGTTCTGCAGAGTTAATATCTGAGGCTATAGGATTTTTATCGAATGAAGGTAGATATATTATGGTAGGTCATCTACCTCCTAATAAAACATTAGAAATACCAAATGCTGTTGATATGTTTTTTGGTAAAGGTAAGTTGTTAAGAGCAACGCAAGGCGGTAAGACTTGTCCGCATGAAGATATACCTCGTTATATTAAGTTAGCAGAAGCAGGTTTAATAGACATTGACCCATTGATTACTCACAGAACTTCATTAGATAATATAAACGATGCTTTAGATTTGATTCGTCAAAGCCAAGCAGGTAGAATACTAATAGACTTATGAGCAAAAAACTTACAGAGCAAGATTTAATTAATTTTGAAGATAGTGTAGTAGATTTATACTTTCAAAATAAGTTACCATTTTTATTTCATTTATCAGGAGGCAATGAAAAAGAATTAGTAGAAATTTTTAAAGATATTAAACCAGGTGATTATGTTTTATCTAATCATAGAAATCATTACCATGCTATAATGCATGGTATACCTGAAGATACCGTAAGAGATCGAATACTAAACGGTCGTAGTATGTTTATTTTTGATAGAGAAAGAAACTTCTTTACTTCTGCTATTATAGGAGGTCTGCCTGCTATAGCTGCTGGTATTGCATGGGCTCTTAAAAGAAAAAAATCTAAACAACGAGTATGGTGCTTTTTAGGAGATGGAAATGAAGATTCTGGTCATCTACATGAAGCAGCTAGATATGTTGATGGTTGGGATTTACCTTGTAATTTTGTTGTTGAAGATAATAGACGTTCAGTTGATACGCCAACTATTGATAGATGGGGATCAGCGTTAGAGCCTAGTCATCCTAAATGCGTTCAGCGATATGTTTATGAACCAAAATACCCGCATGCTAGAACACCTGGTATGATTGATTTATCTAAAGCAACTAAACTAACAGATGATGAATATTTTCCTGTATTAGAAGATGAAGATATTAAATTACCTGAAGATAAATTTACAGGTAGTTATAAGGATGCAGTAAACGAAAGTATGGATAGTTTAGGTGCAGATAAAAATACTATTTTCATTGGTTATAATGTCCTATATGGTAACGCAATGGGTAATCTTGAAAATGTACCCGATGACCAGAAACTAGAAACTCCTGTTGCGGAAAATTTAATGGCTGGATTAGCTATTGGAATGTCATTTGAAGGATTTAAACCAGTAGTATATTATGAGCGCCATGATTTTATGTTAGTTGCAGCTGATGCAATTGGTAATCATATGAATTACATTGAAAGGATATCACACGGTGAATTTAAAACACCTATTACACTACGTACTGTAGTAGCTGATGGAGGTCCTTTTTATTCTGGACCTACTCATTCTCAAGATTTTACTAGTACCTTTAGAGAGATGGTCACTTTTCCTATTTTCGACCCTGAAACTCCACAGGAAGTAATGGATGCATATAATTATGCAAGATTATCCTCACGTCCTGTAATGGTAGTTGAGAGAAAGAGTCGTTTCTAATGAAAAAATGTTTAATTAGACAACCAGCAGGTATAGGAGATATACTATTCTGCCAAAAAATTGTTTCTAAATTACTAAGCAAAGGTTACGAAGTTTGGTGGCCTGTAAGTAACCACACAAAATCGATTGGAGATTATATTTCTGGTCCTAATTTCTGCTCTCTTGAAGACGACTTTCCATTAAAACAATTTTATTCTTCTAGTGAATATCAAAAGATAGATGATGATATTTTTTTACCGCTACAAAGTGCAGATCAATATTATCCAGGTCTTTGTATGATGGATTCCAAGTATAAATTTATAGGCCTTGACTTTAATGATTGGAGTAAATATTTAAAGTTAAATAGAAAAACAGAAAAAGAAAATCAGTTATTTGAATTAATTAAACCTCCACCTGATTATACACTAGTAAATAAATTTTTTGGTTCAATACCAGATCAACAAGTTTGTAAGCATATAGATATAGATAAATTAGATAATGTAATAGAACTTAGACCTATAACTGGTTATACAATTTTTGATTGGTGTAAGATCTTTGAAGAGGCTAACGAAATACATACTGTTGACACGAGCATATTGTTTATACTTGAAACGTTAGATATAACAAATAATTTACATTGTTACAGTAGATTCGATCCTCCTAATTTTGTTAATGTAAGTCATCTATTCTCAAAAGACTGGGTGTATGTAAGTTGATAATAGTTAAAATAATTATACAATAAATTATGGGATCCATTCGCACATTTGATTTAAACGAAATTAAAGATAAATGCAATATTTCAACATTTATCGAAACTGGTACACTGCATGGAGATGGTGTAGATTATGCTTTGGAGTATGATTTCGATAGAGTATACTCTATCGAAATTAATGAAGAACTTTATAGTAAAGCTTCAGCAAAATATGCTAATAAAGATAAAGTTGAAATTATTGAAGGTAGCTCAAGTGACGTGTTACCTGATATTATAAAAGGAATAGATGGTAATATTTTATTTTTCCTTGATGCTCATTTTCCTGGAGCAGATGCTCACATGATGTCATATAGAGAATGTTGCGAAAAATTAGATTACGATATCAATTTACCTCTACAGGCAGAGTTGCAAGCTATTTCAGCGCGCTGCAACAAATACAAAGATGTTATAATTATAGATGATTTATGGCTGTGGGAAGAGGGTCAATATGGATCAGGTGATTGTGATACACACTGTAAAAATCATGGACATGATATAACCAGAAAGTTTGTTGTAGGTGATAAATTACTTGAGCCGATGATATCACCTTTTAATAAAACACATCACCAAAAAAGAATTTATAATCATCAAGGCTATTTAACACTCTTACCTAAGTAAATTAACCCCTTAATATAATTATGACAGCAGAAGAATATTTTGAAACATTAGACGAAGTTAATAAAAATGCTTTTAGTATTTTTAAAGCGTATAAATCTAATAGTAATACCTTTATCGAGACAGGATGTCATTTTGGAGGTAGCCTTACTCATGCTATTAATGGTGGGTATAAAAATTTATATTCTTGTGATATAAACAAAGAAAGAGTAGATCATTGTTTAGCAGAACTTAGTAGTGAATGTGATGTATTAAGGATTGATCATTCTAATTCAATAGATTTTTTCGAAAAATTATTACCTACTATTGATACTGATGCGACGTTTTGGCTCGATGCTCATGATGAAGGTGGAGGTGTTCCAACTTTTGATGAATTAGCATTAATAAAAAAATTATTTAAGAATAAAGAAAGTACTATAGTTATTGATGATATACCTTTATATTTTAATCAAGTAATACCCGATCTTATAGCTAAAATAAAAGAAATAAATCCGGACTATAATACAAGAATGGAGTATATTCATCGTAACAAGAGTAATTATATTCTCGTAGCATCTACTAAAAGTATCAAACAGATGGAACTATATTCTATTAATGAGGATTCAAATATAGAATATTAAAATGATAATTATTACAGGTGCTGAAGGATTTATAGGCAGCAATTTTAAAAAGCATTTACAACATCGTAATGAGATAGTAAGTGTAACTATGGATAATTGTGAGCACTTTATTAATACATTTAACGATTGGAATAAAGTTAAATTAATAATTCACCAAGGTGCTATATCTTCTACTACAGAGAGAAATTTAAATAAATTACATAAATTTAATGTAGAGTTTACTTTAGATTTATTTAAAAAAGCTATTTTAAATCAAATAGATGTAAAGTATGCTTCATCTGCATCAGTGTACGGTAATAATAGATACTATAACTATAATCCATTAAATTATTACGCTATTTCAAAGTTGCAAATAGATCTATTTGTAAATGATAATATAGAAAAATTTTCTAAAATACAAGGGTTTAGATATTATAATGTTTATGGTAATGGAGAAGAAGAAAAGATTAAATTAAATCAATCTAGCCCAGTTAGTAAATTTAAAGATGAAATATTAAAGAAGGGTTTTTTGAACTTATTTGAAGGTAGTAATAAATTTTATCGTGATTTTGTAAACGTAGATGATGTTGTAAACGTAGTTTTAAATAACAAAAAAGATTCTGGTATATATGATTTAGGTACGTCTAATCCTGTTAGCTTTAGAGATGTTGCAGAAGAAGTTGCAAATAAATTTAATGGTAATATTATAGAGATACCTTTTCCAGATCACTTAAAAAACAAGTATCAATCTTATACTTGCGCTAAAAAAGAATGGAATAGTAACGAATTTAAATTTAAAACTGTAAGAAATTTTTTAGATGAAAACAATTTGGTGTAATGGTACATTTGATATATTACATCCAGGTCATATAGAGTTATTTAAAATAGCTAAATCCCTGGGTGATAAATTAATTGTTGCTACTGATTCTGACAGTAAAATTAAAAAAGCTAAAGGTTTAAATAGACCAGTAAATAATTTAAGCTTTCGCAAGACATTATTAGAATCTATAAAATATATAGATGTAGTATTAGTATTTGATTCAGATGAAGAGTTAAACTCATTAATAAAAATATATTCCCCAGATGTAATGTTATTAGGTAGTGACTGGGAAGGTAAAAATATAGTAGGTGAAGAATATGCCAAAGAGATAAAATTTTTACCTAGATTAGTAGAACACGCTAGTAGTGATATTATTAATAAAATAACTAAATATGAAAATTTTATTGATAGGTGATAGCTGTAAAGATATCTATCATTATGGTAGATGTAGACGTATAAATCCGGAAGCGCCGGTACCGATATTAGAAGAAGAGTACTTTGAAACTAAAGAGGGTATGAGCTCTAATGTTTATGAAAATTTGTTAAGTCTTAATGTTAACGTTACTCATTTAAAAAATAATGAACAAATTGAAAAACATAGAATAGTAGACTTAACTTATAGACAACAATTAATTAGATATGATGTAGGAGAAAAAAATATTAAACCTCTCGATTGTAAAAAATTAAAAAGTGGGTATGATATTGTTGTTATAAGTGATTATAATAAAGGGTTTATTACTCATGATGTAGCAAAATATATTTGTAAGTTTTATAAAGATGTACCTGTTTTTGTAGATACAAAAAAGAAAGATTTAAAATGCTTTAGCAATTGTTATATAAAAATTAATAATATTGAATACGAATTATTAGAAGATTATAATAAAAATTGCGAGCTGATAGTAACTCTAGGTGGTGAAGGAGCTATCTATAAAGACCAAATATATAAAACTAAAAAGGTGGAAGTATATGATGTTTGTGGAGCAGGCGATGTTTTTCTATCCGCATTAGTATATAAATTTGCTCAAAATAGAAATATTAAATCAGCTATTCATACAGCCAACAAATTAGCTAGTTATACTGTTACTAAATTAGGCTCATATGTATTAACAAAAGAAGATATACAACAGCTTGAAAAATAAAAAAGCTTATCTATAATATTTTAAATGCATTATGTTTTTGATATAGACGGTACGATATGTACTCATAAGAGTACAGGTTCGCCGTATGAAGAAGCTTCACCTATTAAAGAGCGTATTGATAAAATTAATATGTTATTTGATGAAGGTCATAGAATTATTTTCCATACAGCGAGAGGTATGGGTACTTTTAAGAATGATGGTAAAAAAGCTCATGATAAATATTTTTGGTTAACAACAGACCAGCTACGTGAATGGGGAGTAAAGTACCATCAATTAATAATGGGCAAACCTTCAGGAGATTTATATGTTGATGATAAAGGAATAAACGATGAAGAATTTTTCGAATATTAAATTTGTACCCAAGGGATGGGGGTATGAAAAATGGATAGTTAATAAAGAAGAATATTGTGGTAAAATATTATGGTTTGCTAAGGGTAAAAAATGTTCTTGGCATTATCATAAATTGAAAGACGAAGTCTTTTATATTAGAAAAGGTAAATTACAAGTAACATTTGGTTACGACGAGGATATTAAAAAAGCTAGAAATGTTATTTTAAATCCAGGAGATAATTTTCATGTTAAGACTGGTCTAATTCATCAAATGAAAGCGCTTAAAGATACAGAAATGTTTGAATTTTCAACTCAACATTTTGATGAAGATAGTTATAGAGTTGAAAAAGGAGATTAGTTTATATAATATAGTATGAAAAAAGCTTTAGTTTTAGGTGCCGGAGGATTTATTGGTAATAATTTAGTTTCAAGACTTAAGCGGGAAGGATATTGGGTACGAGGTGTTGATTTAAAACTTCCTGAATTTAATAAGACTGAAGCTGATGAATTTATTTCTGGCAATGTAGGTGATTTAAGAAGTCAATCAAATTGCGCTCGTGTAGTTAGATTTGATGGCAAGCAAGGTAATTTTTATAATAATGTACCTGAGCAATATAAAGAAACGTTTGATGAAATTTATCAGTTAGCAGCAGATATGGGCGGTGCAGGCTTCGTATTTACAGGAGAAAATGATGCCGATATTATGCATAATTCAGCTACTATTAATTTGAATATTCTTAATGCTGTACAACAACTTAACGAAATCAAAGGTACTAATACGACTAAGATATTTTACAGTAGTAGTGCATGCATGTATCCTGAGCATAATCAATTAGATCCAGATAATCCTAATTGTGAAGAATCATCAGCGTATCCTGCAGATCCAGATTCTGAATATGGTTGGGAAAAATTATTTAGTGAAAGATTATTTTTAGCTTATAGTAGAAATTACGGTATTCCTGTTAGAATCGCTCGCTTTCATAATATATTCGGACCATTGGGTACGTGGGATGGCGGTAGAGAAAAAGCTCCAGCTGCTATTTGCCGTAAAGTAATTCAATCAGATGGTGAGATTGAAATATGGGGTGATGGTAAGCAGACCAGAAGCTTCCTATATGTAGATGAATGTGTTGAAGGTGTTAGAAGATTGATGGAATCAGATTTTTCTGATCCTGTAAATATTGGATCAGATGAAATGGTGACTATTAATCAGTTGGTGGATATTGCATCTAGCATTGAAGGTAAAGAAATTACCAAAAAACATATTGACGGACCGCTTGGCGTAGCTGGTAGAAATTCAGATAATAAACTTATTAAAGAGAGTATTGGCTGGGCGCCAGATTATCCTTTAGCTAAAGGAATAGAACAGACATATAAGTGGATTAAAGAGCAAGTTAATTTAAAATAGAGATATGATTATTAAGCAAGGAGTTTACGACGGTAATTTTATTCATAGTAGGTTTGCATACGAGCAATTTCGTAAAGAAGTTTCTCCGTATGGTAATATTGTAGCTTTTAGAGCTCCGATGTATGTTAAAGATGCATTGATTGATCTTGAAGATACTCTTAGTAACGACTTTATTCAGAGTCAAGACTCTATTAACTTCTGTTGGGAGATTCCTGGTCTATGTCCTTTTGGAGCTGTATCGTTTCAACGACTTTTGAATACTGCTATTGCTAATATTCTCTCTGGTTATATTGGTAAAGGTATTATGGTAGATGGCGACGATCTAATGGTTCAAGATGAATTTGTTGGTACTGATGATAAAGTTAGAAGTTCTGGCAAGGTAAGCGTTTCTATTACTTACTCTAAAGAAAATGTTGCTCTTGGTCATACTGGAATCAATATCGTAGCTGGTAGTAAAGCTCCTCCTTTTGCATACTCATCTAATCTAACTGATACTCAAGCTGAAGAATTTATGGCTAATGTAATTGATTACTTTAACGCTGAAGTTAAAGATCAATTTATTGCAACTACGAAGATCAGTGTATGAGATTATGGAGGTTGTGGGCTAAAGCATTAGGAGAAAAGGCTGGCTCGACTGATGAAGCTGATATAGTTGCTTTAATCAGAACATTAATTATACTACAAGCTATAATATGTAACTTTTTTATAGTTGCTAATATAATTAAAAATTGGTAATGAACTTTTTTCAACTACAAAATAAATTATTTTA
>Ga0209645_1001421_pt1 | contig 12010 bp, 26 predicted proteins | sample ETNvirenome_6_30_FD_184070 | JGI IMG/M metagenome (GOLD analysis project Ga0209645, IMG submission 184070) | Marine viral communities from the Pacific Ocean - ETNP_6_30 (SPAdes) (version 2) | ecosystem: Environmental > Aquatic > Marine > Oceanic | place: Pacific Ocean | collected 2013-06-19
TGGGGAGACAACAAGGATGATTATAAAGAAAGGATCAAGAGGACTAGACGTGACAGAGTTGCAAAAAGCTCTGAACGCACTGGGGTATAACTGTGGAACAGCAGATGGCATCTTTGGTACCGGCACAGAACTACAAGTAGAGAAGCTACAAGAAGCAACCCACATCCACCCTGACGGCATTGTCGGTAAGGGAACAATGAGACAAATCAACGAACTCCTGGAGAAGGAAGGGCACTCGGACCTAAAGTTTGAGTTGGGCGATCATCCAGACCCAGAGGAACCGAGCCGAAAAATGAAGTGGGTCAAGGTTGAGGCAGATAAAGTACCAGGAAGCCAAGGCTATTCTCACTTTCGCTTACGAGAAGACGCAGCAGAGGCCTATAACGCCCTTAGAGCAGAAGTTATAGCACTAGGAGGTGTAATCACTAGCGCAGGAGCAAAACGTCCTCTAACGGACAGCAAGAAGGCTGCTAGTCGCTCATCTAAATCTCTTCATTACACAGGTTTAGCGTTCGACATGGCATTGGACACAGGAATGAACAACCCAAAGAAAGAAAGATTTGTTGTAGAAGAGGACGGCGATAGAGGCTGGAATGTTTGGTGTCGCACAGAAAAAGAAAGTGTTGACATTCGTAAGCTTACAGGCTATACTTATAACAACACTAGAGTGATGGTCGAGGACAGGTTCTTTTCTTTCACTGAGCTTGCTAGAAAACACGGTTTTGAGCCTATCAAGTGCCGGCGTTCCTTTAAGAATGGTGGAAGTTATCTTGGAGCGGAGTGGTGGCACTTTCAGTTCGAGAAGGCACTTACCCCAGGTCAATCAACTTTTGGCGGAGAGCTTGTGAAGATCTACACATTAGATGAGTGTAAAGCCTTCGGCCCATGGAACGATGTTAAATACTGCGTCTGGAAAGAAAGTTGGTTTTAATTGTTGACAACCCCACCTAAATCTGCTATTATATAAGCATGAGCAAGAAAGAAAGAGTGGATCACCCCGACCACTATAATCAAGGGCACATAGAAATTATTGACGCCATCGAAGACTGGTTCGATGGTCTTGACTTTTGTGCTGGAAATGTGGTAAAATACGTATCAAGATACAAACACAAGGACAATCCTGTCGAAGATCTCAAAAAAGCAAAGTGGTACATCGAAAGAATGATAACAAAATTGGAGGAACAATGAACTACGGCTACGCTTGCATCAACGAAACACTCAACAGTGGACCAAAGAAGAAGCGGATTACAACTAACCGCTCTATGATCAAGAGAACTTTCAAGGAGAAGGGTATCAAGTATGCTTCGGAACTTGCACTTCAGAATGTGAAAGACCTGGTAAAGATCCTTGCGTGGAACGAGGAGAACGACATCCGTTTCTATCGTATGTCCTCCGACATTTTTCCGTGGCTTTCAGAGTATTCTTTCTACGAGCTGCCGCACTACAAGGAGATCAAGTATTGGTTACGGTATGCAGGTGACTACGCAACGGAGAAGGGTCATCGTCTAACCTTTCACCCTGGTCCATTCTGTTGTTTGGCCTCACCAAACTTTGAGGTTGTGGAGAAGACTTACAAGGAACTCAACAATCATTCTCGTATCTTTGATATGATGGGGTTCGAGCCAAGCCACTACAACAAGATCAACATCCATGTCGGTGGCACATACGGCGACAAGGAAAAGACAGCAAAGCGTTTCATCGAAAACTTCCACAGACCCGGAGGACTAGACGAGAACACCAAGAAACGATTTACACTAGAGAATGACGACAAAGCCTCCATGTGGAGCACAAAGGATATTTATGACAAGATTCACCACGAAACTGGAATCCCAATTGTTTTCGATTACCATCACCATCGGTTCTGCACAGGAGGACTTACAGAGCGAGAAGCCCTCGAACTCGCAGCAGCCACTTGGCCACCTTGGATTAGACCAGTTGTTCACGTCTCGGAGTCGAAAGCTCTTGAATCAGGCGACCCAAAAATTCGCCCACAGGCTCATTCAGATTTTATCAAAAAACCAGTAAATAACTATGGACTTACACACGATATTATGCTAGAGTGTAAGAAGAAAGAATTGGCGCTCTTAAAATTACGAGAGCAACTATAGACAAAACAATAACAACAAAGGAGAAGACATGTCTGTAACCATTATTGATACCATCAACAACCTAAATATAACCGACGACACAGTTGTCACACTTCGCTACGAAGACAGTCACGAAGGCTGGCACTCAACAGGGGAACTGGAAGACGACGCAGTAAGAGAAACAAACACGGCCAGTGCAGTAGCGGAACTTATTACTGACAAGAACTTGCAGGTCCGGACCACATTTGGTGATGAAACTGCTATTGATAACTTGCGAGATACTGGCTTTCTCGATGATTACGAGAGAGGCAACTTTGAGTTCGAGGAATTTATCACGGAAGCTATCCAAGACAACCCCTGGGACTGTGACAGTCTAATCGAGTTCCAGACAATTCAGTACGATCACAAGCGAGGACGCTGTGAGGTCACGTCGGAACTCACAACTACCGTGGGTAATATTCGTAAAGCATCTGGTGAGATTACAGGACTAATGTCATTGACAGGCTGGACTGCTAGTTTTGATCATAGCGGTGGGACATTCAGCACGGTCCTGTGATAAGAAAGAAGGACATAGAAAAAGGCCAGTTGGTCAAGCTCGCTGAGGATGTTGGCCGCTGGTCCGATTTTGTAAACACCACACAGATTGGTGTTATATTGGAGTGTTACAATAGCGGAGAGGCAAAGGTTCTATTTCAGGATGGAACTATTGATAAGCTTTACTGGTTTTCTTTGGAGAAAGTGAATGAAATCACCAGAACTTAAAATCTTTACTGGACCAATGTTCGGTGGAAAAACGACAAGGATGCTTGCGGCACTGGAAAGATACCAGTATCAAAATCGCAGTACCATGTTATTCAAGCCTTACTTTGACGAAAGGTACTCCAAAGAAAATGTTGTAACACACAAAGGCCAGGAACACACATCTATACTGGTTAGTTCAGGGGATGAGATACTTGAAAAAGGGATGGAAGCTGACGTCGTTGCCGTAGACGAAATGTTTATGATAGCAGGTTCAGCGGAAGCCCTTATCACCCTTTTCCACAAAGGGAAAACCATTCTTGTCTCCACCCTTCAACTTTCATCAGAGCCGAGTGGATACAAGGCTTTTGATGAAGTTAAGACGCTTATGCCTTGGGCTACCAGTATAGAAGTTTGTCCTGCTGTTTGTTCGCAGTGTGATAGAGATGCGTTCTACACGCAGAGGATTGGAGATCAACCAAAGCAGATACTTGTTGGGGGAGCAGAGGCTTATCAACCAGTATGTTGGAAACACTCATTGGTGAATGAATTATGAATATTGGAGACTTAGTGAAACTGAAGAGAATGATTACCTCACACGGCAGCTATGATTTACCAGAAGAGAAGATTGCAATGATCGTAGAAACTCAGAACGATTCAGGAAAAATCAGAGTCCTTTTGCCATCTGGTCAAAAAATGTGGATCCACCCCGCAGAGGTAGAATATTTTCCAAAAGACAGAAGGTACTTGAAAGAATGACAGAGGGGCAAACATTACTCGCAGCTACGCAGACATGGCCATCGAACGATAAAGTTTTTTATGTTATCATGGTTCTTTTTCTTGCAGCGTTGATAGCTGTTCTTTTCTCTGTGGAGAAAAACTAACCTTTCTGCCATACTATTTATTATAGTATGTATTTCTTTGAAAGGGGTGATATTGTTTATATTAGAGATTTCCCACTCGGTAAACCCACTAAAATTATGGGAAAAGTTGTAGGTGTGCTGGCAAATGAACACTACAATATTTTATTGACAAATGGACTGAATGAAGGTAGAATAATAAGATACAAGTCGTATCAACTAATCCATAGAAAGGACACTTACTTTGAAGGTGCAGAAAGTTAGGAAAGGAAAAGTTTTAAAGACGATCATTTGCAGCAAACACGATGGTAGCTTAGAAACATCCTCAGTATTTTCGGAAATAGATAACCTAGACACAAAAACAATTACAGAAGCCAGAGACAATTACGAAAGAACATTTATCAAAATCAGGGAGATGTTGGAGCAGAATGAGCAATTCTGTTGTGATGATGAAAGCGACAGGCTTTCGCTTGCTCAAAGTATCGCTGACATGCTTAGAAAAAGCAACCTTATTTGCAAGGAGGAGAGATGATTAGGGGAGAGGCTGTTCGCTGTATTGAAGATTATGAGTTGTTTGAATGTGGAAACATTAAGGGAGAGGAAGGTTGTTACATTTCTTACTCAGAAGCAAACGGCAAGCACATGGTTTATTTTCCAGAATGTGGTGAGTGGGCTGAATTAAGTTCAGAACAGTTTGAGAGGATAAACAAGGACGGGTACATACCAAAGAGGAACAAAGATTTTATCAAGCTTGTTTCTAGGTTGGAGTACAGTGAGTAATGAAAGCCGGCGACTTAGTAAGGTGGAGAGCGTTCTCTTTAACGAGAGAAGATAATCCCTGGCACGGGCCTGCATTGCTTGTTAGATATGATAAGTTAATGAAGACGTGTTATGTTTTAGTTGATGGAGTTGTTGAGCCAATGAGACCCAGCAATGTTCAGAAGTGGGGGAAAAGAGGAACAGATGTTTGAAGGAGCATTAGTATTTTTTGCATGGTCGGGCTTGTTTGCCTGGGCTTATGCACTCTGGAAGTTGTTCAGGTGATGGTGAGAAGCATGCTGGCATTATCTTGTGTTAACATGGGGTTGGCTTTGTATGCTGGGTTCTTCATACCTGTTGAGTATCATGAAAGTTTTGCTTTCCCGATAAGAGATTATTTTTTGATTTCCTTTGTTGGTTTCTGTCTTTCACTTTATAGAATTTTAAAAAAATGAGATGGTTACTTGTAGTATTATTTTTTATGTCTTGTGGGGAAACGCCGGATCCTGATCTTCCAGAAAGAGAAAGGTGTATTCCAGGTTCTGAGTCAAGGGAGTGTGTGGGAAGTTATATAGCCCTCGTGTGCTATAACCCCAATTCGATATGGCACCTATCAGAGTGCCCAGAAGACGGCAGGGTTTGCGAAAGAAGATCTTTGGGAGATGCATATTGCCTAGCTCTTACAGAAAGGATGTGTCAAGTACCACCAGACATGCTGTCTGATTTTGTCAGGAGCGCATGCGCTCTTCACGGTAATTGAAAATGAAAGCTAGAGATTTAAAATGCAATAAAATGTACTGGTCAACTCGCCTGAACAAGATAGGTATATGTGAAGCATTTGCTGAGTACATGGTTTACATGGTTTTTATTGACAACAAAGACAATGGCTGGTATCATTGTTCAGAATTGAAGGAGATAAATAATGATAAGAGATAAGAGACAGATGAAAGGTACTCTCAAATCCTTTAACAGCAAGGAGCACAGAGTGTATGATTCCAAGGGAAAGAGAGCGATCATATCCTATTTGCAGAGGACACTTCCAAACTTGAAGCACGTTGAAAACCCGGATCAATACGGAATAGATGTGGTAAGTCTAAACGCAAACCAAGAGGTCGTGGCGTGCTGGGAAGTGGAGGTACGCCACGGAAATTGGCAAGGAGACAGAACATTTCCTTTTAGAGAAATAAATTGTATAGAAAGAAAAGATTATCAGTGGAGAAAAGAAAAAGAGTTCTTAGATAAGATACCCTACAAAATGTCTGAGGACTATAACGTGTTTTATGTTCAGATGAATAAGGAGTGTACCCGAGCTGCGATCATTGACGGAAACACAGTGCTTGAGTATCCTCTGAAACCTTGGAGAAATCGTAAAGCACAAGGAGAGTACGTCAGGCAGGTGCCAATTAGTAGGGTAAAGCAATGTGTTTTGGTGGAGGGCAAACAGTGATAAGAGATAAACTTTTCGATGCGTATCTTTTTGGGTCAATGGCGATAGGTTGCGCTATCGCTGCGCCTTGGGTTCTATACTATATTGTGAAAGACGAAATCAATGCGAGAATGTGAATTTATAAAAGCAGAAGGCAGGATATGGGTTCCACAACCTAGCAGTTGGCTTGGTGGCTGGGCCCGACACCGCTGGCTAGAGCGTCACTTTGGAGAAGGAGTTTTGTCTATTGCCTCTGCGGACACTTGGGCTGACCTAAGAATCAGCGGAAGACCGGTGTGGATCTTACAGGAACAGAATAACGAGTATCTAGAAGTTTCAAAGAAAACCTCTTGACATTTTGAATGGATTGTTGTATAATATAATTTCTATGAAAGGATTTAAACAATGACCAAGATTGTCTTAGAAAGCAAGCACAGTAACTCTGGGTACGACTGCATTGTTGGCAACTCAATAGGGCCAATTATAACCGCTACTCACGCAGCAAAGATCAAGCACGGCACTGAACTTGAACATCTAATTAATAACTTGTCAGCGATTTCTCAGTTCGACAAGTCCCTCATGAAAAACAGTAAAACCAAAACTAAGAAATCAACTGATTTTGCTGACTTTAAGTCCCAGTTTTCTGCCCTTGTTGGTACTAAAGAGAAAAGGCTTGGCAAGCTATCAATCAAAGGGGTACACGGCGTAAACAACACCGAGATCGATTTTGTGTACGTGGACTTCGAAAGGAGCGAGATCTTTATTTGCGAGATGAAATCCGGATCAGACTTTGATACTAAGAAGGCAAAGGGAGAAACCCAACAACTAATAAGAACTCAATCTTTTTTACAGAATCAGTTTCCAGGTTTCACAGTCGAACCAAAAATTGTCCTTTGGTACATAGACGACGTTGCAAATTCTAGCTTTAAATGTGTTGAGGGTCAAAAGTTCTTGACAAATGGCAGGCAGTTTGCTAATCTAATTGCATGTCCTTATTCAAAAGTGAATAATATTTTAGAAAAAGATATAGATGACAACATTGATAGTCTTTTGCAAGTGATTGCAAAGAAGTATCCCAACAGAATGAAAAAGATATTGGAGACAAATGAGTAACAAAAGTTTAAAACCACTGTTCAAATGGTCGGGAGGAAAGCGAAAAGAAATCAAAATTTTTCGACATCATTACCCAGAAGAGTTCAAGGTGTTCGTCGAACCTTTCGTCGGAGCCGGCGCAGTATATTTTGACCTGAACTTCGAGGGCCAAAACTTCATTGCAGACACTCATGATGAGCTTGTGTGTTTTCTCAAGCAATGTAGAAGTGCGGACAACATGAAAAAGATTGCTTCTTTCATGAAGAACCCTTGGCAACCAATCTTGAAGTCAAAACCAGCAAAAGAAAGACAAGAAGAGATTTACGACAGTTTGCCTGATGAGTTCAAGAGACAAGGAGAAGCGACATACTATTTTGTAAGAGATGGAATGAAGGTGACAAACGACCTCAGTAAAGCATGTAGGTTTTATTATCTCAGAAAGACTGCGTACAGAGGCATGATTAGGTATAATCCAAAGATGGAATTCAACATTCCCTGGGGCAAGTACAAGAATGTTAACTTTGAAGATATGCACAACGAAGAGTATGCCAAGCTCTTGTCCAGAACTACTATCAAGCAGTGCTCCTTCACTGAGACGATGAAGAAGTTTGAGAAAAACAAGAACGCATTTATCTTTCTTGATCCTCCATATGATTCAGAGTTTACAGACTACAAGACACCATTCGGCAAGAAAGACCATGCAGATCTCGCAGACTGTTTCAAGAGGTCCAAGGCCAAGTGCCTGATGATCATTGGAGACACTCCCTACATCAGGAAATTATACGATGGGTATATTGTAGAGGAATACGATAAGAACTATCAATTCCGGTTGAAAGACGGCCGCATCAAAGCTGGCGATATTGACAATCTTCACCTGGTAATTAAGAATTATTAAATATTAATTCTTGACAATCTCCTAAAAATATCATATTATATATACATAACGAATAATTGGAGACGTTATGAGAGGTGTAGACTTTAAAGTAGGTGATATGGTTATCAACCCCGTTGCTGAAGCAGCAGCCGTTGTCCTTGGGTTCGAGGAGAACAAACTATTCGATTCAGTTTATTGTGTTAAGGTTATGTATGTTGGCGACTCAAAACCAATGTATGTTCTATCAGATAGGATTAGGAAAATATAATGACACCAGCATATAAACAAGTATTCGACCACCTCAATTATCACGCAGACCACATGAATACGTGGGAGCAAGACTTCGTATCATCACTGGAAGAGCAGTTCAAGAAAAAAGGTAAACTTTCTGTCTCCCAAGAGAAGCACCTTTTTAGATTGAGTGATAGATACAATATGGACAAGATACGTGAAGCACAAGAGTTCGCAAAGAATTACGGACCAGAGCAGCGAGACATTGCCCACAAGTGCGCTCTTTATTACGATGGACAGTACACCACCTACTTCGCTGATATTGTTAATAAGGTTCTGGACGACCCAACGGGACACGTTCTTACACAGGGAGAATTCAACAAACTTTGCAAGAACAAGTACGCCTTGAAAGTTCTGGCATCTTACGATGAACCAGAAAAGTATGCAGTAGGCGACATGGTTCAAATACGAGCAAACAATCGTATTGACATCGCCAACACAGATATTCAGAATGGTCATCATCCACGGGGTGCTTTCTTTTCTTTTAAGTTTGCTGACAAGACCTGTATGGTCCTAGAAGTAAACGCCAAGCCTATCACACGAGCAGCAAAGGGTGCTAGGGTCTACAAGATACTAATTATTGACGAGACTTCGCCTATCTACGCTCACGAGTCTGACCTGAAGAAGTTGAGAAGGGGAAAGAAGAAATGAAGAACATCATCATAGAGGCAATATCTTTCTTGTATGACGGAGAAAGACATGTCGTAAAAGTTACAAAATCAGGAAAATTCAGTGTTCCAGTAACGGAAGTTGTGGAGGGTAGAGTCAGGACTTTAAAGAGGGCCTTGACTGCAAAGGAGATACTCAATCACGATATCATAAGAGAATGTGACCCAACCTTCTATTTGCGGGACGGCACTCGGCACAGAGTTTTCCTTGGTGGAGATTCGGGCTATCTCCCGGCAGTTAGTGAAGGTTTGGCAGAGAAACACGATGCTGCCAATAAGAAAAGGAAAATACCAAAACTTAAAATTAACAAAACCATTGACAAACCAATCACAAATGGATATAATAAAGATATAGATTGGAAACAAGAAACGCTAGATCTTTATGGACACTGGCCTTATGATGATTATGAAGACGGTTCAGACTAACTATCTAAACGAAGGTGATCTTGTGTGGGTTTGCCGACAAGGTTATGAAGATTGTACGCCCAAGTCTCTTCGCAGCAGGGGCATCATCACACAGATTTTACCGCCACCAGACCAACACTGGTATCGCATTCTACAAACAACACCTAGCGGAAAAACACAAATGAAAGTTTTTCCTATTGAAATGCTGATAAAGATTGAAGACAATGATTGAAGTGTACAACCTAAGAATAGGCGACATGATATGGAACCAGTTGGATGGTGCCAACATTATTGGCCTCGTCTATAAAACGACACCAAAGTATGTTTACTATGCAGTCTGCGCCAGAAATAAGGGTGAACCCGAGGCGGACCATTACATTACAAAGGGCCACAAGGTCAGTAAAGAAAAATTGTACGAAGCGATCAGAACAAAACACGTAGGAATAAGCTATGCACAAGGCACCAATCGTAGAAGAAAGATTAAAGAGAACACCGAAGGTGGGTGACATCGTGAAGTACAAGCCAGAATTTTATGATGTTTACAAGCAGGAAGGCATGACTGGTATCGTTACAAAACTTTATCATGACGACTTCGATGCTTTGGTTCTACTTAGTGATGGTACACTTTTCATTGACAGAACAGAATTTTTTATGGTATTGTAGATACATGAGACAAGATATCGATACAGGTGATTTAGTGCAGGTACTCCCAATCAAGCCAGAGGAGTTTCATCAGCCTCTTACTGGCTATGTCCTGGAAAGTAAAGCCATCAATTCAAACTATAACACCGACCGTAAGATGCACCCTGACGAATACCACTGCAAAGTCCGCTTTATGAACGGCGGAGAAGAAACACGCTGGATCAGAAGAAAGTGGTTAAAACTTTTATCAAAAGTTTCTTGACAAACCCTTCAAAACCTGTCATAATATAAACACAACAATAAAGGAGCGCCTAATGAATGTCCTCGCAGATAACGTATTTCAAATGTCCAACGCCGAACTTATCGGTCTTGCCAAGAACAGATTCCTCGATTACGAAACACAGGATAAGATTGCGCTGAACCCTTACAAGCGAGCACATATGTATCTTATCGAGAACCCTGGCTTGTGCTCAACTGCTCGTGACATCTTATGGAACAAGCCTGGCTATGTAAACAAGTTTGAATTGATTTCTATGGGTCATTACAAAGACCAGCCGGAAAAGTATCATGAGCTTTATGATAACTACGCAGACAAAGCTTTTAACAGGGGCGGCTCTTATCGTGTTTATCGTGCATTCCTTGGTGGTTACATTTATGGCCTAGGTTATAGTGCATTACCTGGTCCATCGGGAACTCCAACGTCTATCCTTGATGATCTTTATGATCGCATCAAGGACCAGAAGACACGGGGCTGGGGCTATGACTATCACACTTCGAGTATGGCTAGAGCACTAGCAAATCACCCCAACTCTTCAACTGAAACTATTGTGAAACTTTCTTGCTCTTATCCTTGCCAAGAAGTAAATAAAATTGCCCTTAAAGAGTTGGGAAGACGTGGATAAAAAGTTAATTTTTATATTGACAAATCCTACCCATTATGAGATACTATTTATAGATAGAGTAAAGAACAGCAACAAAACACAAGGAGATAATCATGGCTGTCGATTTCGCTACATTCTCACAGATCGTTCATCACGTAACCAACGTCCGCAAGCCTGTCTTGCTTCGAGGTCGTCACGGCATCGGTAAGTCTACGGTGGTCTATCAGTACGCTGCACAACAAAACATGGAAGTTGTTGAGCGTCGTGCATCACAGATGACCGAGGGTGACTTGGTTGGTTTGCCTTCTATTGAGGGTAACTCAACTCGTTTCAACCCACCAGACTGGTTCAAAGCCGCATGTGATCGACCTGTTGTTCTATTTCTGGACGAAGTTGACCGAGCCACCTTGGAAGTCCGCCAAGGTATCTTCGAGCTTACTGATTCACGTAAGCTAAACGGACACAAACTCCACGATGATACGCTCATCTTCGCCGCAGTCAACGGTGGAGAACATGGAGCACAGTATCAAGTTGGTGAGATGGACCCGGCGGAACTTGACCGTTGGACGGTATTCGACATCGAGCCATCTGTGGAGGACTGGTTGGCATGGGCTAATGATTCCGGAATCTCTCAAGAGGTTTTTAATTTCATCAATCAGAATCGTACCCACCTTGAGCATACGGATGATTTCGAGCCCAACAAGGTTTATCCTTCTCGTCGGTCTTGGGAGCGTCTTGATCAGTGTCTGGCACAGGCTGGTCTGCTGGAGGATGCCAGTCCTGCACTTTTCAATCTGACTTCTGCGTTTGTTGGTTTTGAGGCTGCTGTTGCTTTCAACGACTTCATCCAGAACTATGACCGACAAGTCTCAACTGAAGATATCCTTATCAAGGGTGACTTCTCTAAGTTGGCAGACTTTGGTATCAATGATCATACTGCTATCATCGACAAGTTCGAGGCAGAGGAGACGTTCAAGGATGAGTTACCACAAGACCAGATTGACAACTTGGCCCGATACTTCATCATGCTTCCATCAGAGGTTGCAATGAAGCTCTGGACCGTAATGGGTAAGGGAGAAGTCAACAACACAGTCAAGCTTCACAAGACCGATGTTGACGGAGAGTCTGTCAGCAAACACTTCGTCAAGATGATCAACGGTGATAATAATAGTTGACAACTAAGTTAGTTTTGTGTTATTATAATATATAAACAATCACGGAGGCTGTTATGTCCGACAAAGAATTTGATTTGAATACCCACACTGCTCGTCTTCTACTTGACGAGCC
>Ga0209645_1001422_pt1 | contig 12006 bp, 14 predicted proteins | sample ETNvirenome_6_30_FD_184070 | JGI IMG/M metagenome (GOLD analysis project Ga0209645, IMG submission 184070) | Marine viral communities from the Pacific Ocean - ETNP_6_30 (SPAdes) (version 2) | ecosystem: Environmental > Aquatic > Marine > Oceanic | place: Pacific Ocean | collected 2013-06-19
ATCCCGACGTTCCTGGAGAAGCTATTCCCGAATCTAATATGCCATATCCTGATCCGTTTGGGGGTGAATTGCCTTTAGATGCAGTTAAAGCTAATCCAAGACGTGGATCTAGTGCAGATAAGAAAGACGCTTTTCAAAATTTATTAAATAGTGCTACTGGCCAACTGGTAGCTCAAGTTCCTTCTCAGATGCCTGGGGCTATGGGAGGAGGATTTGGACATGGGATAGCTGGTAATGTAGCAGATATACAACAGATGCCTTATAAATATGGAGATCAAACAGGAGGTATACAACAGATGCCTCATATATACGGTCAGCAAGGAGGATTTAATATTATGAATCCTCTCACTTATGGGAATATGAAGAGAGCTATAGAAGGAACTAGAGCTGGAGATAAAAATATGGAGTATTCAAATTCACCAGCTGGACAGATAGGTAAAGCAGCTAATGAAAGAAACAGGCTAATACAACAAATGTTAGGAGGTTATTAATGAAAAGATTTCAAGATTTACTTAATAGATTTAATAATAAAGATAAAGACTTTATAACAACGCTTTATGAGAAAGGTGGTGAGATGTTTCGTGGTTCTGCACCAGGAAAATTAATAAAAGATGCGGTCACTAGTGATTTTACTAAAACTCAAAGAAATAAATTATTAAATACATTTGGATTACCTGAACATTATCAGCAATTTGCAAAGTATCTAACTGGTGGAACTATTGGTAATAGAGATATTACATCTCTACCAGACAATATTAGAAAGGATATTGTTCGAGCACATTACAAAGGAACTGATAAAGATCCTTATCGCAGCAGCTTCACAGCTTACCCTGATAGAAGAGAGACTATTTATAGCCCAAAGTATAAGCAGATGGAAGAAGCAGCGAAAAAAGAAGGTGAATTAACTGGTGATTTTAGTTCATACGACGCCATTGTTCATGGAGAGGGAGCAAAGATACCTAATCCAAACTATAACCCAAAAAGCACACTGTTAAGCACATACATGACTCCTTATAGAACTGCCCGCTCTTTAGGACATGTTCAATTTAAACCTGAAGAAGACGGTGGATTCCGTATGACTGACACTTATGATGTTGATTCTAATATCTCTATGGGGGCAAAACCTTATAAACCTTTAAGAGGCACGAAAGCCGATCTTATAGAAGGTGGCCAACTTGCTTCTCGTTTGTATGATTTATCTAAATTTTTAGGAATTACAGGAGATATGAGGTATAACGTGAGATTTGACCCTAATGAATTTTAACTAAAGATGTTAGGAGGTTACTAATTCATTTTTTAATTTTTCTTGAAGAGTTGCGTAGGGTATTTCTTCTTTAAAACAAATAGAAAATAAGTAACGATCTTTATCGTCTAAGTTTATAACAGCATGATTTTCCTGGTTATTGAATAGATAATATGTAAGAGGTTTATATTTTAATTCGATAATATCGTCATAATAATATTTATTTTTACGTTTACCAAACATTGAATAGCTATGATGATTCTTACTAACTAATAAATTAATACAAGACTGTCTAAAATCATCTACATGCCAATTGTAAAAAGATTTACTTGGCACCTTCACTAATATTAATTGTTTGATTGGATTTATTTTATCTATTTTCTGTAAAGCAGTTTCTTTTTCAATCCAACAATTTTCAATAGGAATCATTTCAAACCCAAAGTGTTCTTCCCAAGGTAAGTTTAAGTCTATTAAAAATTCTAAAAAAGGAACTAATTCATTTGCTTTTGTTTTAATTTCTGAAAAACAATCGCTTGCTTTCATTTTCTTAATGTAGCTTTAATCATCCAAGCAGATTTGAAAGCATTTCCACACAATTCAGCCATATAATTTTCTATATCTATCGCCTTTATTTTACGTGCGGCCTCTTGTATTTTCTTAGACATCATTCCTAAGTTTTCTAGATTTTTATAATATGTAACCAACATCTCTTCTGGTGCATAGCTTTTCACATGGTCAAACTTTTTATTTGAACCGAGCAAACCTTTACGACACATGGGTAGCAGATAATCCATTGAACGTACATACTCACTTACATCATCGAACTCCTTAAGGTGTAATTCGTACTGTTTCTTTAAAAATTTGTGAACAGCCAAGAAATTACTTGCTTCGTAATTAAGATGAATTAAGTGTGATTGTATTTGTAATTCATGAATGTAAGCAGCAAGACCCGTAAGACTCTTAACAAAGGAACCTACGTTGTCTTTAGACGTAACTTCTTTTTTAATAGGTTCTTTTTTCGCTTCAGGTTGTTGCTGATTCTCCTGTGGCAACGGCGTTGGAATCTGATTCTGGAGGGGTGCTGGTGTAAACATTAGTTTGCTCTTTTGCCTTATTCTCTTCATATAGTCTAACTGCTTCTAGCCTTTCAAAAAACATTTCACGTACTACGTAACCGGCTTCTTCTAGGCAGAACTCTTCCCATAAACCTGTATAAAATCCATGTTTAGGATGACTAGGTTCATTACGTCCAAAGACATGATATAAATGTTTCATGAAAGCAGCTCTCTTATCCTGCTCAATAAGCTCATCTTTGATTCTCTCTGTCTCTGCGAGAGAAAGTATCAATCTTCCATTAGAGTCTCTTTGAGTAGAAGATTGTTTTTTTGTGCTTTTAAGTCTCATTTGTTTACTGATAATAATTCTAAAAAAGATACTGTGCCCGACAGGATCACAATAAACTTTACTGCTTTAGTCATCATGCTTATCCCATGGGTCAGTTAAGTTTTTATTTGGAGGACCGAAAGCCATATAGACTCCGTACACTGTTACAAAAAACAGTAATGCCAGTATGATAGCAACTAATTGACCCTGTGGAGGTAATCCTGGATAATGCCCGTGACTAATTAACGGTTGCTTCTCCCATGTACCTGGAAGAGTGTATACGGACGGCCTAGAAATAAAGTAACTTAACATTTTTTCAGTACTTTATCTAATGGTACTAAGCTGCTTTTAGTGTTGCAACTACTATGTTACGAATGCTTTTCCAACAGCTGGTAAAGTGAAGTCCAGTACGTCCATGGTTAAACTGTTTACTGCCGCCTTTGCATCTACGACTCCTACTGCTGGTAATGTGAAGTCTAAGAAATCCATAGATAAAACTTGTGCAGTCGTAGGAAGGCCACCAGCTCCAGCACCAGTTCCTTTCCACTCACTGCTTACCTTAATATTAAATTCACTACCAGTTTTCCAAGCATTGCTTACCTTTACATAATACGCATCTGCTTGTTTCCAAGTTCCTGATACTTTAATGTAAATAACGTTAGACATTTTCCTGTTCCTTAGCGTAAGCAGCGTCAGCTTCTTCTTTTGCCATCATGTCTAATTGTGCTTGTTCAGCTGCTAATTGTGCATCTACAATAGCATCAATATCAGTTTGCGTAGCGGTAGAAGAAGCTTTTAAAAACATTGTTCTAGAGTCGTTAACCTGGACGTGATAATATTTCATATTATTCACTGTATCTTCAGTTTTAAAAATGTTGTAACTCATGCTTGGCTCACTGATAGATCATCAAAAATAACGTAGCCATCTAAATGGCCAGCCTCACTATATCTTTTTAATGTTACTGTAACTTTACCTGCTGCGGTAGGAGTAAAAGTACATGATAATTCTCTCCATACTCCAGTATTTGAATTAGCTTCAGGAATATCAGCCATAACCTCACTAGTCAAACCTATATCAGTATTAGGCTGAAGTATTAATTGACCATGTAAAGGATAGTTATCTTCTCTGTATGCCCATACTTTTATAGTTACCAAACTGCCACTGTTTACTATGACGTCCATAACATCTAACTGCACTACTTCATTCCAACTACCATCAAATTTCCATGCAAAACCACTGGCCGTGTGCCTTGTAGTGGTTTCGGGGTTTATAAATGCTGTGGAACTACCTATATAATTTCTAATATCTCCAGATACATTGTCAAAATTTTTCGCCAAATATCTCGCTCCAGAATATATACTTGCAAAACTACCTGTTAAAAATTCAACATCTGCACTTCTCAGTGTAGCGTTGGCAGCAATTTCAAAATAAGTATCAATTTGTCCACCGTTAATTCTTAACTCATGACCACTACCAATATATACAGCTCGTCCGTTTGACCATGATCTGTTATTTCTCCATGTACCAGATCCTAAACTACCACCTAAATATTGTCCAACTCCCCATCCCATTCTTTCAGCATTTCTACAATCAAAGCTTCCTATAATATTACCTGATCCAGCGTTACTAACAACAAAACCCTGCTGGGAAGGAGCTTCAACTTTAGCTACCTTAATAAGATTGTTGGCAATGGTCTTATTTCCACTGTCTTCAAATTTAAAGCCATAGCTTTGATGTGCAGCTCCAGCTCTGATTTCTTCCCAAGTGTTATTACTACAGTGTTGAGCTATATTTACTTGTCTACCTGAAAATATAGCATTCACCTTATTCCAGTGAACGCCATGCATCTGCGTAAATGTAACACCATAGGCGTTATTGTTGAAAGCTCCATTTGCATAGCCTATATTGAAGTCTTGATAATTAGCACTTGTGTGCTGGTTGGCCGAATTATAATTAGCCCCATAATAATAAACACCAGAGTAACTACTACTACTTGTCGTAATTCCGACTGCATATTTCCAATCAAAAGCTCTTATTATATTTGCACCGTTAATAACGTTACCACGATATAGATCGCTTGAACCGACATCTTTAAGCCACAACCCTGAATTACCTACTCGGAAGCCATAGTACCAAGCAGTAATATGTAATCTTTCACACTGAACACCATCATTACCGGAATATGCAAATCTTATGGCACCATTTCCCCTTAGAAATGTATGCCCAGTCTGCGAAGACATATTGGTTGTATCCCAACCACAACTTATGATTCCGCCAGCATCAGCCACTGCGTACGGTTTATTTGTTTGGTCATAGGTAGTGAATACATTAGACCAATCTTCAAAATTACTACTAGAAACCTGTGAAACTGTGAGGTTATCGGTTAAGTATTTTGGTACAATCGGTTCTCGTTTATAAATTGTTGCGTTGGTACTAGAAGCCGAGAAAAAACAACCCGTACCTCCGTAATAACTACCTCTAAAGACAGCGTCATAACTACGGAGAGTATTACATAGTGATATTACTCCGTTATCATTTAAAAAATCTACTGGATACCATACGGGATCAGCAGCTGTGTTTAAACCAATTAGACTATTATGAGTTACGCTTTGAGCATCAGAGGATGCTTTACAGGCACATATATTATTAATATATAATTCACCTTGAGTTGAAGTAGTCTCATCTTGATAAATAGCAAGAGAATTTATACCACTATTTAAGTTTGCTCCAAAATCTTTTACAACAGGGTTCCAGCCAGTCTGGTAAGCAGCTTTTCTTGTTAAAGGAATAGTATGTACAGAAGTTTGACCAGCGTTATCAGTACATAATCTCAAACTATATGCCGCTGCTTGGGATTGTGTGCCATGTATACGAAGCATAAGTGAGATCTGCTGGTAACTACTTAAATCAGCTGTGCTACTTAAGGCGACGTAAGCTACTAAACCAGTATTAGAGGTTGAAGGTATTTGTATATAATCTGTACCCGCTGGATGTAGCCAGTCGGCTGAATTAGAACTCCACTCACTCCAACCTGGTTTGTATGCAGTTGATCCACCAAAACTTCCATCAGCAGTCCATGCACTTCTCCCTCCTCTCAGGTTAGATAAAACTTTCCAAGGTTGAGTACCTGATATAACTACTGTTTCAGCAGTCAATGCTCTAATTCTGTAATTACCAGATTCACTATTTGTATTAGATGCTGTAAAACCATCTAAAAATGCTCGTTGGTTCTGTGTTGTATCTACTGTTATACGCCAGATACCAGCTATATTTTTACCTTCAGCTACTACACTATTAGCAGCAGACTCCTGATCATAAATAAATACTCTATCACCTGTTCTCATACCTTGCGGTATCTGTATTCTTGTTTGACCTGTAGTAGTACTAAAAGTAACATTGGAGTAGTAAGCATACATTGAGTTCCAGTCTCCATGACCTGGACAAAAATCTACCGCACCAGTACCTAAAACAGTGGGGTCTGGAGTTTTTTTAACACGACAAACATCACCAGCATTCATTTTGCTATAAGTTCCTGCAAAGCTGACATCGTCAACTCTAGCTGCCCTGTTAGCAAAAGATGTACCATCACCTGTACCTGCTGCACCTTCGTAATCTACATAATATGTTGCCATTTAAAACCTCCTATTTTAAGCTGTATATTTGATCCATACATCCCCATCTGCCCCGTCTGAACTTGTAGGTGCGGATGTAGATGCTGTAATTTTCCTGAAACCGGCAGTACCTGAAGCAGAAGATGTCCCACTAACAGTACCACCTACAGCTAGGTTTGTCCCGTCAAAAGTTAAGTTACTTGATCCACCAAAACTTCCTGAGTTATTGAACTGGACTTGTGTATTGGAACCCCCTGGAGAACCACCTCCACCTCCAGCATTCGCATCTACATAAGCTTTAATTGATTGTTGTGTTGCAAGCTGTGTGGCACTGTTACTTGCCATATCATCTTCATCTAATATTGCTGAACCTGAAACACCAGTATTTAACACAGCAGATGTCAATGTTTTGTTGGTTAAAGTTTGGGTCTCTGTTGTTCCTACAAGACTTTGGTTACCTGCAACAGCTGGTAAAGTTAAAGTAACATTACCACTACCGCTTAAAAAATCACTATGTGCAGGTGCTTGTATTGCTGCATAATGTGCATTACTTGATTCACAATATAATTGTAATTGTGATTGAGAACCTGTATTTTTAATTCCTAGAATTCCACTAGATATAAATTTCGAGTTCATATCCAAGTCTCCTCCGAGTTGCGGAGAAGTGTCCTCTACGATGTTTGATAATTTACCACTTACTGTTGAATTTAAGGCAGCTATATCAACCCCATCAACTGTACCTGTAACTGTTATATCACCTGTTACATCAATACCGCCTTCAGCATCTAGATTAGCAGTTATGTCTACATGACCATCTGTATTAATTTGAATTTTATTTGCACCACCTCCTTGTTTGATATTAAAAACACCATTTTCATTATTTATTTGATAACTTGTACTATCTTTAACTAAATCTATTTTAGGAAAGCTATTAGTAATAGTTAAATTTCCTGTAGCAGTGATAGCTCCTGTTACATCAAGACCAGCACCAACGTCTAGGTTTCCAGCTACATCAACGTGTCCATCTGTATTTATAACTAATCTGTTGACACTATTAGTCGTATCACGGATATTAAAGACTCCGCTGTCGATATTTATCTGGTAATCGGGATTATCGCTTGTATCATTAAAATTTAGTTTTGGAGTTGAATTTAAAATAGTTATACTACCGCCGGTAGAGATATTATTAATACTTAGAGTTCCGTTTGTCTGTATATTCTGAGCTCCAAAGTCAGGATCAATTTTTGTACCAGCTATTGCTGCACTTGCATTTATATCCGCATTGACAATAGCTCCATCAACTATGGAGGCCGATACAACAGAATTGCTTGCTAATTTATCTGCATCAATCGCATCATCAGCTATCTTGTCTGTAGTTACTGCACTATCTGCTATTTTGTTAGTGCTTATAGCATTAGTTGAAATTTGTGAACCTGTTATAGTTGCATTACTTATTGCAGATTGTGTAAAGGCTGTTGTTGCTACTTTGGTTGTGTTATCTGTTGCTGATTGACTCGTTGCTGTTACTCCATCAGTCAATACACCAGAGCTGGCAGTCAATCCTCCGAATAAAGTGTCCCTAGTTGCTATATCAACTCCATCAACTGTACCTGTAACTGTTATATTACCTGTTACATCAAGCCCCGATCCAACATCTAAATTACCAAGTACATCAACATGACCATCTGAATTTATTTGTATACGGTCAGCACTATTAGTGGTATCTGTAAATTTTAGTATCCCTGAGTTAAGTCTGATTTGGTAATCTGGATTATCATCACTATCAGTGAAATTTATTGCTGGAGTTATATCACTAATAGTTATATCACCACATCCTAAAGCACCAGTCGTACTTATAGCCTGGCTTCCAAAATCAGGTGAGATCTTTGTACCAGCTATTGCTGCACTTGCATTTACATCTATATTTAAAATTGTTCCATTAGTTATCTTGGCTGAAGTTACGGAATTATCTGCTATCTTGAGAGTTTGTACAGCTTCATCAGCTAGATTTCCCGCTATGATAGTGCCATCCATTATCTTGGCAGAAGTTACTGCATCATCAGCTATCTCACTAGTAGTAACGTTATTATCAGCTATCTTGGCTGAAGTTACTGCATCGTTATCAATAGTAAAAGTTGCACCACTATTGCTGACAGTTATATCACCTTTATCTCCATCGGCGAGCATAATACCGCCATCAAGTTTTGCTCCATCAACAGATAAATCTCTGCCATCTACTGTTTGACTACCAGAAAAAGTAATATTACCTGTCATCTGTCCACCAGCTAGAGCAAGTTTGGTTGCAAGGTTGTTGGTTACTGTTGTACTGAACGCAGCATCGTCATTCATTGCAGCTGCTAATTCATTCAAAGTATCCAATGCGGCAGGTGCCCCATTTATCAGATTATTAACTGCTGTTGTTACGTAAGCTGTAGTAGCAACTTTGGTGGTGTTATCTGATGCTGTTTGAGTTGTAGCACTTACACCATCAGTTAATACACCAGAGCTGGCGGTTAGTCCACCAAACAATGTATCCCTGGTTGCTATATCAACTCCATCAACTGTTCCTGATACGACTATATTCCCTGTAACTGATACACCACCTGACGTTGTTTCAATTTTTTTAGTACTGTCGTGATATAGCTCTACGGCTCCATTTTGAATTGCTTTTAGAGCATTCTCAGTGTTATTTGTTCTTATGTAAACATCTCCAGTACCCTGTAGAAAGGTATTACCCTTTGAATTAGATAGAGTAAAATCTGAATCGTCATGATAAACAGATACATCACCATTAGTACCAAAAACTAACTTACTACTATCTTTTATTTTTAGCTGCCCAGTAGAGGCTGTCCATTGTATATCATAATCAGATCCAGAAGTCGAATCAAACAGTACATCACCTGCTACTGTAAAACCACCTGTTGTTACTATATTCTGCGATCCAAAATCAGGAGAAATCTTTGTACCAGCTATCGCAGCGTTGGAGGCAACGGAAGCATTAACTATTTCACCAAAAGATAAAGTACCATCTCCAGCTGTTTTCAATACATGGCTAGCTGATCCATCTGAAGCAGGTAATGTCCATACTAAATTAGTTCCCACTGTAGAGGGAGACTGGAAACCTACATAGTGGGATCCGTCAGCATCTTTAAATCTTAAATCTGCAAGTAGGTTAAAACTGGTGGCAGATCCATTGAAGCCTATATAATCCAAATTCCTACTTTAATTATTTACCTAATCCTTATTTTAAATCACATAACCTTTCTAATTTACACAACTTCTGGAGAAACCACTTCCTCTTCCTTTGGAGAATCTTCTTTTAAAGACTGTAGTTCTGCTAGTCGTCCTTGTAGTATTACTATTTTTTCTTTTGCAGTATTAAGTACATTTAAAGCTGCATTATGTTCTTCAACAGCGGCTTTTAATTCTGCAGTACGTTCTTCAATTCTATGTTCAAGATTACAAGACATTTTATGCTATTCATTTACACAAATTATAGCTCAATTATTTGTAAATAAAAGTAATACTATCTTCTCCTAGTAGGGTCTCCTAAGTAAGTTAAAGAGTCCATAACGCACTGGGGGTCTAGTAGGTCTAGGTGAGAAGAAGGGGGCAGGTCTACTAGGTCTACTACCGAAGAATGTACGGGTTCCAAAGGGTCCGCCTATTCCATAACGCACTGGGGGTCTAGTAGGTCTAGGTGAGAAGAAGGGGGCAGGTCTACCACCTGTTCGCCTGACTGTTCTTGGTTTACCGCCTGTTCTCGCAACTGGTCTTGCCCCTCCACGTATTCCTTTTTTCCTTCGTATTTCCTCTAGCTTAGCCCTAAAAGAATCTCCGTCGAACTCCGGCCGACCTTCTTTAGTAATTCCGCCTGTAATTCCTTTCTGAGTCTCGCCCTCCTTTTTCCTTCGTATTTCCTCTAGCTTAGCCTTAAAAGAATCCATGTCGAAGTCCCGCTGAGTCATGTCAGTAAGTCCCTCTTCCTTTTTCCTTTTAATATCCTCTAGTTTAGATCTGAAAATATCTGATGGGTTTTTAGTGCCACCTTCGGTTAGATCCTTAAAATCTGGATTTATTTTGTCCTTTAGTTCCAGAAATTTAGTTGCACTAAAACCTGGCACTGCCATCCCACTAGCAGCATCCGCCTGCTCCCGTTTTGCTTTCTCTTCTATATCCTCAAGGAACGCCTGTCTTGCTTTTTCTTCCTTATTCTTTTTCATTGTCTCTGCCATATCCCTAAAAGAAAGGCTTGAACTACCTGTTTTTGCTTGTGCTTCTTTTTTTTGCTGCTCAATTTTATTTAACAGACTTTCAAAAGAACCGGGCTCTGGATCTTTACTTCTAACTGGTTCCTTAACTGGTCCCTTGTCAAGACCAGTTCTTGAATCGAAAACCTTTCCCTTGAATGCAGATGCAGGTACGCGTGTTACTGGTCCCCTGAGTTTATCTGCATTAGCTGCCGTTACCGCAGGACCAATTGCTCCAAAAATTCCACCTATTGGACGAGGTGATGGGGCACTTCCCCTAGGACTTGGTCTTCCAGGTGGTGGTGGGGGTACTCTTCTACCACCAGGTCCTCTAGGAGGTACTCGTCTTCCAGGTGTTCTTCTTCCCATCCCCTTTAGTTATTAAATCAATACTTACAATTATAATCCTAGTTATTTACTGTTTTTATAGTTCTGTTAGAAATTATCCATCATACCAGCCAGACCACCTGCGAATATGTCTCTACGTCCTTCAACGGCCCTCTGTCTTTGCTGTCTCTTTTTGGAACTTTCTAACTTTTCTAGCAAGTCTTCAAACTGAGCTATTTGAAATTTATCCATAGTGGTTTCGCTTTTAGAGCCGATATCCATTACGTTGCTTTCACTGGTTCTTCCTTCGTTCTTACCATACAGTTCGTAATGAGCTGCAGCAGCCTCAAGAGGATCATCGTAGGCAGAAAGAACAGAATGACCTTTGAAAGCGGGCTCTAGCTCAGGATAATTTCTTAAATACTGAGCAGCATCAAATGAAGCCATTATACTTATCTATTGAACTAATATTTACAATTATAATCCTAGTTATTTACTGTCTCTTTACTTTCTAATTTATTAATTACTCTACTATATAAATGAAGCTTGATACCTTTATGTTTCAAAGCAATCAGCTTCGTAAGTGTTATTTCATCACAGTAAAAGAGAATTGGTTCTTCTTCTATGCTAAAGTCGCCGCTCATAATTCATTTGTCCATCATTTTTTCCAGAGAATGAACTTGATTTGATCTGTAGTAAGCTAGTCTTTCCTGAACTAAATTGTAATAATTAATAGCACCATCCACCATTTCCTCTGGTGACATACTGGCTGCTAGGTTTTCATTGGCGATCATGCCTGCAGTTAGTACAGTTACTCCCCACTCCACCTTACTGCCGAGTAATGCTTCTAGAGGAGTACCATCGTTCGTGAAACTAGATAACAATTGAAATAGAGCTGCTGGATCTCTACTCTTGTCTGTTGAACCCATGGTAATCCCTTAGAAGTATTAACCCTATTTTAACCTGCTTTTTCTAAATGATAAGAATAAGCTTTGGCTGCGTTGCTATGATATCTCTTACTCTGTAGCAGTTTATGCTTTCTATTCTTTAAATTTACATCTTCATCCACTAGATATGGCAACGTATCCCCAGTATCCTCCTTAAGTGTTTCGATTTCTAGGTCGATGATTTCAATTTGGGATTGAAAGTCATCGATTGCATCTTTATGACACTTAAGTTTTTCCTTTGCGT
>Ga0209645_1001423_pt1 | contig 12004 bp, 6 predicted proteins | sample ETNvirenome_6_30_FD_184070 | JGI IMG/M metagenome (GOLD analysis project Ga0209645, IMG submission 184070) | Marine viral communities from the Pacific Ocean - ETNP_6_30 (SPAdes) (version 2) | ecosystem: Environmental > Aquatic > Marine > Oceanic | place: Pacific Ocean | collected 2013-06-19
CTGTAGCGCGTGTACTAAGGTTAGGCTGGAAGGCGTTCGCAATAGTATTGTCAGCGCTAGCTGTATATCTTAATATTGCCATTATCTAACTTTTCCTATAATATCTACGTCGGGGAATTTAAGCTCCATTATAGCATTGCTGGGAACGGCTAGAAAAGAGCCGTCAGGAGAAATATTTTTGTTAATGTCGATTGAGGCAGTTGAATAATTGCCGCCGCTCCTTAAGAAAATATTAACCTTCACAACATCCAAGACCCCTGTAACATTCTTAAGAACCTCATAGATATCGCTGATGTAAAGAGCTTCTCCGATAAATAATGGTTGTTCATAGTGTTTTCTCAGTGCCTCAACGCAACGATCAATGATGATAAATTTGTCAGCCATTTTTTGTGGCTTCACCACAAAGTTTATTCCAAAATTTAGTATATACGGATCTAAGATATCAATCGTATCATTAATCATTCTATATTGATTGAGCCATGTTTTTAAATTATTTTTGATAGTAGAGTTAGCTAGCGTAAGCTTTCCGGCAGTATCTTCAGATACGACGTACATATTCAGATTTCTCTTTTGAGAATCTAAATCTTTTTGTACGGAGCACCTCTTTATGGCGCCAAATTTAGAATGCATACGATAAGCTAAATTTTCATAGTCTGCTTGAGTAACTGCTCGATTTTGTGTTGGGAATGTGTCATAAATTCTTTGCTTGACCTCTTTCGTTGTTGGGTAGCTGACATCTCCGGTTATCGGCTCCTCATTAGACACCTCTAAGGAAGCTTCTACTTCTGCCACTTTTGTGCCGGCAAGGGTGTCAAGATTCTTAAATTCAAACCCTCTCGATACAATACTTGAGATACCTTGAGTTGCAACATTCGAATTGGTGCCATTGGTGCTCCTATAAGTGACGATAAGTGTTGTATTAGTTGGAACAATGCCAAAACTCTCATTTTGGCTCAACCTGCTTGGATCAAAAGTTGTTGTACTGGTGTATGTTTTTCCAAACACATCAACCGCAAAATTCTGTGGGTTTGCAACAACGTCTGAATTTGACATTTTCCCGCTGCCGAATTGCAATGTAACACTGTCCCTAATCATTTGAGTGACAAACTTTCTGGACACCAACGTCGGCTTTAATATCGCCGGAACGTTGTCGTTTTTAAAATTAGAGTTTGCCACCTCTCTATAGACCATATCTTGAACAAGATAGTCTACTTCAAAATATTCATTACCCTCAGTATCAAAAACAGATATAATTTCGGCCACATTTTCTGCCTCAAGGGTTACTCTTTTGAATCGCTCGAATGAGCCAACTGGAACCCTTTCTTGTCCAAAATTTCCGGATACTACTTTTCCATAAGTCTTTATAGCATAATGTGTCGGGGCGCCGGTGGATGAATCAGTTCTTGCTACAACAAATGTATTTGTAGGCTTGGCGAAATCAATATTCTCAGTCAAAACAAAACTTAATCCATTTTCAGTACCAAACACAGTTCCACGTTTCAATATCGGCATGTAGTCACGATCGGGACCAATACCAGCAGTTGTTGCCGGTACTAGAAGATATAAAGATACTTCGCCATATGTAGAGGGGCGCCCAGTAAATTTATAGCCCATAACAGAACCATGGCGCACAACATTACCATATTGGAAGGCTGTATCAAGAAACGATTCGTTAACGTTGTAATCCAAGTAGAAAGAAAGCTGATCGCCTACGTAAGAAACAGCATCAAGCATCAGTGCCCCAAAGGAAGCCTCACTAAAGTCTTGGAATGAATCTGGGTAAAAGCGCTCAGCAATTTCTAACAAATCTTGCTGAATTGTTTCAAATTCACGATGAGTGTAATCTATTGGGAGCAGTTTCTTTTGATTTTTAGACATAAAAAATCCTCAATTTAAATAGTGAATTCTAACAAATCTTGAATATTTAAATTCGGTATTGCATAATGGATGCTAATTGACAACTGACCAGTATCCGGATCAGAGGCAGCAAATGAAATTTCCTGTATTCTTACCACAGGCAGATAGATTTTGGTTTGCTTTATGATGTCTCTTTCTATTCTTGCAAAGGTGCTCTCATTAAAATTTTCGAATAAATATTTTTTGAGACCCACACCAAAACCGGGCTCCATCACTCTTTCACCGGGATGGGTTAAAAGCAACATCTTAAAATTTTGCTTGATCATGGTTTTGAAACTTTTTATCATTCCATAACCATCTCCGACATCGCGAGCGATTGGTAATTTTACTCCAAGGGATGACATGTTATTCCTCTTTTAGATATTTAGATCGATATAGAATATTCAACTATCCCTTTTTGGGGCACTCAGCACCATTTGCATCAAAAGGATTACCGCGCGCTTGCTTTTTCTGGAACGAAGGTAGAATTTTATACGAGGGATTAAATCTGAACTTTTCAACTATACCATTGATCCATTCGGCCACTGCGTCACGTTCACCGTAGTCAGGCTTAGACCACTTTCTATTACGATAGTGAGTACGGAATGCATTCTTCATGTATCGAGTTGTTTTACGCAATACATCTTGGTCCCATTCATCGTAATCTAAGAACCCAAAGCTTGTAAACCAACCATTGCGATCATCTTCAGACAGCCATCCGGGAATAAATGTTGTATTATATTCAAACCTTTTGTCATCATCAGACCATTTATAGTCTCTCAGATGCATACCGGGCTTGTCAGTATCTGAACCAGCCAAGTCAGCGAAAGAAGTCGGTATCTGTGGAGAACTAAGTGTTCCACTTTCAGTGACCCATTCTCCAATAGATGGAGTTAAGCCAAGACTATTGTACATTGCCAACAAAGATACCGCCTTCTTCATTGAGAAAATATAATCTGTAACAAAACGGAATCGTGGTTCGTGCTGAAGTTGTTCAAGCAGACACCACAGAATTTTACTATTTGCTTCAATTCCTCTAAATTTACCACAGGAAACGTCCACCGCACCCATTGTGGTGCTTGCCATTGGAATTCTCTGCCCTCCTGCGGCATGTTGGATACCAAACTCTAGCATGTATTGAACCCCAAGCTGTCCTGTTACACCAATCGGCTTTCCTTCGCCAATAACCTCATTGTCTCTAATAATTTTTTCTTTAATAAGTTCCATATTGCCAGGGAAATTGTCCGAGATAAACCCAGTCTGTGATCTAACACGATTGACGCCGGCGTCGTTGCTAAATTTCTCACCATTAATAACAATGTATTTTGCTAGATAAAATTCTTTAGATGCATCGGAGGAAGAGTCAATATCACCCAATAACGTCTCGGTCCTCTCAATGCTGTATCCGTTTCCTGATTCATCTAGAGTTATTTTTTCCATATTTGATACAACCTCCAATTCGTGAGCAAATGGGATTAGTTTGTCATGCGCAGCGGTATCACTGTGCTCTGCACCGGCCATGTATACCAATTCGCCATCTACATCAATGTGGGTGTGATACTCTCCGACATACGGATCGCCACTTGGTAGTGCCAATTGATCACCGGTAGAATAATGGTTTGAACCCTCCGTAGGAAGCGAACCTCTTTTGATTCTAAATTTATGCTCTCCGTGAAGAGATAAGCCTTTGCCGCCGGCGCAGTAATTGTTGTAGAAATAATAATTCATATTTACATACTTCGGAGATAAGCCACCACGATGTGCGTTTTTAATGAAAAGCTTTCCGACAGCAACCAGCTGCTCGTGTACAAGCTCCTGTAGCACCAGCTTGGCTTCATCTTCAACTTTCTTTACTGCCTCAAGGTTTTTGCTTTCTCTGAAGCTCTTCATAGACTCGAAGGTGCCATAATCTTCGCTGTTGAAGTCATCAAAGTCCCATGGGTATTTGTAACTCTTCTGCAGTCTATCAATTTTCTCAAGCGCTCTACGTATGGAATCTGGCATCTTATCAAGTGTAATATAGTCGTCTTGCGGGTCGTCCAACCTATCAATGTAATACTGCACTCCCATTTCAAGAAACGCATACCAAAACTCATTGTCGTTGAACGGATTCAACCAGTTTCCACCAGTCGTCATGCATGCCTCTTTCATGATTTCAACTATGAATCCAGAATATATCTTGCTATAGTTTCTTTCAAAATCAGGAGCAAAAGTGGTAAATGTACCCAAACCTTTCATAAGTTCAACATTAGCAAAGCATCGAATTCCGGCCATAATAAGTCCGCGGATCGCCGCCTTTCCTGTTCTTGGTAGAATTCTATCAAACGGCAGTTCCTTTGTGCAATCAGGATCGCCACTCAGACGATCATCTTCTGATAAGGAAGCATAGGTGTCTCTAACCATCTTTTGAACTTCCTTGAAGCCTGTAATTCCCTCAGCTTGATTTTTGCATGACGGTGGACTCGGTTCCGGGAACATTACATCGACTAAGCCGGTCCAGCCAGTGTTGGGAGGGGGCTTAGCGTAAACTGGCGGGAACACATAAGAGCCGCCATATTTCCCAGGCTCCAGATAGAAAACACCAATTTTATCTGGGTTATCTCTGTTGATGTGGGCATTGTAACTTATACCCAAGAAGGCGTCCTCTGACATCCAAATAGGGGTTCCGTCGCGCGTCTCAAGCTGCCAGTAGGGTATCCAATCTCCTATGCTTGGGCTGTCATCTTCAGAGCTTTTATAGCCTTCATCTTGGAGCGCTTCGTCAAAAGTAACGCCATATTCAAAATCTTTACGAACATAATTTGGGTAAGTGGTTCCGTAAAGCCAACCTGTTTCGTTATTGTATATTTGATCAGCAAAGTCTTCGAAAAATTGTTGATTGACCCTGTTATACATTGACAGCGCGTAGTCTCCATCTATGTTTGAAGCAACGCCGGTCTCCTGCTCGGCTAGCCTCGCCATGTCCACGAGGGCGTAGATAGGGGGCGAGAAACTTTCGCGCCTCTCAAATGTTCCCCTTGTGAGTGGCAACAATTCTAGTGGCATTTGATCAAGTGAATCGTCTACAGATAAGAATTCAAATCTCTGAGCTTCAAGGATCGCATCGCCGTCATCCAAATTTGCAAGTGCTTCGTTCTCTTGTCCGGATGCAATTGAAGGATTACCGAGACCAAACGCTGAATTTGTATTTATAGCGGTCATGACTTCGACTCGAATATTGTCGTCTGGTCTGTTCTTTGTGCTTCCATTTTCGTTTATTAAATCATGATAAAAGGCCCTGACCTCATAGCCAAATCCCCATGGGGGGTCCGAGGACCCCAGATCGAAGAGGCTGTTTTTACTGGGGGCACCCCAACCACTTCGGTATCCCTTACCATTGTCTCTAAAAGTGAGTCTAATATCTGGATCGTCTTTTCTTCCTCTCTTGGTAAACCGAACAGCATTATCACCAAAGTCTACTTTTGCGGAAACGTTATAACCATAATTTGCGGTATCCACCAACTCAACGTCAGTATCCCAAAAGAATCCATCAAACCCAAGTCTATCAAAGCTCCTAGAAAAGCTTCTTTGGCTTCTATAATTGTTGGTCGATTCAAATTGCATTGATGTGCCCTCGGCGCTGAATCCGAGTTGGCTTCTCAATCCTTTCTTAAACTCACAATCTGGCAAGCCAGAAATTGCCGTTCCCGAGCCGGGACTTATGGGGTTGAACTGCTCACGCATATAACCACCAACCCATTTCGGGTAGGCGCCGCGGCGGGCACTGAAAAACAGTAGATCGATCAGATATATGAACAGGAGAATTGGGAAAACAACAATCCACGCCAACAAACCAATCAGCCAGACAGGGATCATAAACGGATTAGAAGGAGGATCGGGTGGACCTAATGGATCATCCGACGTTGGCTCTCCGTAGTACGAAACCCACTCGGCGCCGGCGTTTGTTTTATCTTGGTGAACGGTCCATGGATTTCCGTAAGTGTCAGATAGCACCATATTAAGGAATCCCCAGTCTTTTTGTTTTGAGAAGAACCCACCCTCACCAAGCATATCGGCAGCAAATGTAGCTTCTATTTTCTTAATTCCACCTTCAACCGTAAGAAGTGCAGCTTCTTTTAATTCTTCTGGTTCATAAGGCAACATTCCATTTTCGCAACCGGGATCAGAGAACACGGGCGGCATATTGGCCTCAATAAGGTTGGGCATGCCCATTTGAAGCGTATTGGCTACATCTCCAAGATCATCCAACAATTGCTTGCGAGCACTATCATTTAATGCCTCGCACTGTGCCGGAGACATTCTACCTTCTAATAAAGCACATCTTTGCTGCTCAAACAACTCAAGCTCCTCTGGTGTAGAACACATGGACGGGTTGGCGGGCGTTGTTAACTCTTCCGGGAATGCTTCTAAAATTTCTCGCATATCCGCTCTAGTTTGCGCTGGAATCAAAACACCGACATTCTTGAAGAAACTAGATATAGATGACTTGTTAGGGAATGCATCGCGATATTCTGGATAATCAAACTCAATAATATTGTCCATAATATCCAAAGCAGTTTGAGATGGTCCACTCAGGAAGGCTTCAAATGTTTCCTCTCTGGTCATCGAGTTAATCGAATCAGCAAAGAAATTCACAGCAGTGTCTCTGTCTGCTAGCGCAGCACCGCCGACACCAAGCTGATCGACAAGAGAAACCACGGTATCCTCAACTTGTTGATCGGAAGCTGTAGGTCCACAAATAGTATCTCTAATAACACTGTATAAGCTTTCTCTGCCGCTCAGCAAGTCTGGTAGCGAACCTGCGATGGCTCCTACAGTTTCCAAAGCCTTACAGATGGCATTACCAATGATTTCGCATATCTTTGCTAAAATCATCAAAAGTATCTTAACAAGCAACATTATCAACAGCTTTTTCAGAACAGCAAAAATCAAAGCAAGAATGTCACTCAATTTTGGCCATGCTCGGAATGGATTCTCCATTCTTATTGATACGATATCTGTTGGACTGTTACAGAAAGGCAACGTTAAGCTCTTTATAAAGTCCATAACACTTGGATTGAAGAGTGGAGGAGTTGGGCAATCGAAAAGCGCAATAACTGCGGAGATTAACTGTGCCCCTGGGAACTGGCTCATATGATCCAAGAGTGCAAGGAGGTTGTCTTCATAAACTTCAATCAAAGCCAAGACATATGCATCTAAAATAACACTCGGATCCATGCCGTCTTTGGCAGCTTGAGAAGGTCCTTTAATTTTTTCAGCTAGGGTTCTCTTTTCTTGTGTCGGATCGTATCCGACAATGCCGGGATTCTTAGATGTTTGCGTTCCACCAAATGGTCCGGGGCGCCCGATAGAATTTTGATGATCAACAAATTCTTGATTATCCCAAGGCTTTTCAATCTCGAAGCCACCAAAAAATGGAGCATTTTCAGCTCTTGGGGACCTGTCATTTAAGTTTTCAAATGCCTTACCCTCGCGGAGATTCTTTCTAACCAGAGCATCTAATTCTGCTCTTTTATCTGCCGGTAATCCCACAAAGAGGGCGCCAAAGTCTTCAACACCCATCGCCTTTAGTGCTACTAGAATGATTCTACCTAAAGCTTCTCCCAGTGTCAGACCCTTAAACAGGCACTCCATTGCCTCAAAAAGCAAATCAAACAACCCACAATATTTCATGGGTCCTAATCCGTGACGATACAGAGCATCCATAGAGCCCATCCCCATGCCACCAAAACCGTGATACAGCAATGCTCTCTTGCACATGTTAACAAAAATGGGATCTTTCTCATCAACAGTAAAGAATGCCTGCATTTGTGCTTGCGATTCCATGTTAAATAAATCAACAAAGGTAGCACCGGGAGCTAGACCCATCGCAGACAAGTCTTTCTGAACTTCGTCCGGATTAGATCTACATAACGAGTCATGGAACTGCTTAGCAATTGCATCTCCAATACTGAAAACTTCGTCAAAAATATCTTGTCCAAGTTCTTTAAACTCATTCTCAAGATTATTGGCGATACAGTCACTAATCGATGGCTTGCCAATTGGTCCTTCTGGCTTATATGCAAAAATCTCAGGGTATGTATATTGTTCGAGGAATTCAATCCACGGCTTTGGCTTGCGAGCCTCAGCATCCCTCATCATTGATTTTTGATGTGCGAAATATGCGACCGCAGTTTTATCACGCCAGCCGCTTTGTCTTCTCAAACTAGCTAATCGAGCAGATTTATATACAGCAGCAGGTCTGTCCCTACAACCTCTGGTGAATACTGACAGCTTTTTAATCTTATAGTCTCCTGAAAAGACCATTTTCATTTTCGTAATCAACTCATCGGAATTGAAAAAATCGAAGAAGCTTACGCCTAGTGTGTAACCTCTTGCGGCCAACCAATTATCTAATTGATGATACGTGTCCGCCAGAATACCGGCACCAAATAACCCATCGTCTCCGTAATCTCCTAAGTTAAAGATTGTGCCAGTCTTTTTAAACTTGAGGTTACCTCCCTCGGTTGCTCTATAGACTTTCAGATATCTATTGTAAAGATCCAGTGTTTTTCTAAGCTTTACAATTTCCGTGTTCATGTTGGCGGCCATAAGCGTAACCACCACATCTTCCGCGGCTACTTCGTCATCATCAGTTTCCTCATAGTCATCTTTAATGTCTGGAAGTTCATATATGTCATCAAAATCTAATGAATATAATAATTTAAGCCTGGAGCCGGTGCGGGCTTCCAAATAAAAGTCTGTATAATCTGTTACAAGTAAAAGTTTGTTTATTGTGTCCGGGGAATCATCTTTCTGGAAGTGCTCAACCATTGTTTGCACTGCATGATAAGCATACTTGTCATATAAAGCCTTAAGTGCGATTTCGGCTTCGGCTTCTGTCATTCCTTCCATGAAACCAGTGGTGGTCTCTGGGGTGACATATGTTATCTGGTATTTGCAGCTTTTTTGGTTAAGAATTGGATTTAGCTGATTTCTGTTCCTCCAGTCGCCAATGATGGTGTAAGGGTTGGGAATACATTGCCGGCATTTCTGAATTGGTACCGGACCATCAACACAGATATCATCAATGCCATCGCCATTTTTATCCTGAAACCTGATGAATGGAGATTGCGCGCGAGGAGTTGTCTCCAGTTCGCCCTCTGGAATCATGGTTTTATTTAATTTTACAAATTTATCTTCAGCCATTTTAATCTACGTTAAGTGAACATTTCTACTGCAAATGTACTTGTAGCCTCCGGAATTACAATAATTAAAGTTAATGAAGTTTAGCGTTACTCTTGCTTGATACAGCGACTGGAGGGTCCAGTTACTCATCATCGCACCGTACCAAGTAAAGTTTGGAAATGAAGCACCCCAGTTATAAAACGGAACCAAAAATGCAAGAATAAAATTATGGTATATATTACACAAAGAGTGTGCCGTGACGATTGATATTAAGTCTTCAATAATTTCAGCATATTCCAAAAATGCATCTCTTGTCAATTCACCGCGAACTGCGGGCTGTAGGTTTCTGATTGTTTCGAGAGGGTGATAAATGCCACCAAAAGTAATATATGTACCCGTGTGGTTTCCGGCAATCAGGTTGATCTGCGGGGCTCTCGTTACGATTCTGCCGCCCATTGAGTTCGTTTCACCGGTTAGTGAGTACCCCTCAACACCTCTAGCTTCACCGGTAACAATATTCACTCCCTCTCTGCCAATCAGCCTTATTGTATCCGCCTTGGCAGCAATCGAGGCGCGAGCCTTTGAGGGTCCGGTGTTTCCAGCGTCTAAGCCAAAGTTTGCATCAACATCCGTCAACTGGCTGATTAGAATTCTAGCAGCATCAGCATACATGGAATTATCAACTTGCGCTGTCCCACCCTCTTGTCCAGGTGGTCCTTCGCCGCCTTTTGCGTTTGACATTCTGCCGACAACCAAATCAATTGAATTTGCTCTATTAGAGCCTTTTGCTCCGTATCCGGATGCAGCACTATCTGGACGATCGGTTCCTAAAACAATGTAAGAGCCTTCGTTTTCAATCACGTGCTCATTTGGGCATGCTTTAAAACTTATGTTCTGTTGTGGTATAGGACTGTGAAACAGTCCATTTTCTGCGAACTGTGGCGTTTGTCCGGCGGCCATTCTTTGCTGTACTGTGGGGGGATTATCTTCGACACCTTCTGTTTTTTTGTTGTCGTATATTTTAGTTGTCATGCATTCCTCGTTTTTTAAACTGCATTATGCGGTTTGCCCTAAATCTAAGGCTATCTTTTTTGCAGCGGCAAATGTAAGCCCAGGTTGACCTTTCAATTCCACATGTGCAGGATCCCAGCCCATACCATGTGCGCGCCACAATGGATTACTTTTTTCGTAGTCGCCGCCCCATGACAACCCTAACTTCTTGGCTTCTTGACCAAGAACTTTAAAATAATCGGCTGCCTTCCTGTGCGCTGTAAGATTGTCATCTGGATTATCTGGTCCATATCCCGCGGATGAATCGACTAAATCTACCGCCTGGGAGGCTGGCTGTCCGTTAGAGTCCACAAAGTTGTGGTAACCAAATCTAGCTTTTGAGCGCCCTTGATATACCTTTTCCAATTGTGACATGGGCGATCTCCAAGTTGTTATTACTTGGCTTTCATACCCTCTCCTTCTCATATTTGCTATCAATTGAGTTGTCAATCTTTTCATCTCGGGATGTAGCGCATCTAAATCTCTTCGGTCATCTTCGGGACCCGAAGCGCCTCCACCGACTGTAAAAATTTCGTTTTTATTGTACGCATCCGATGGGCTTACGCATTTGTATTCTTTTGCGAATTCAGTACCACCATGACCCACTATTCCAGTAATCCACGCTATATCAGTATCGTATGAAAAATCTCTTTTATTTAATTTTATAAATACAACTGTATTGGGAGCTAGCGCTTTCTCGCTATTTTGGTGAATCGCAAACGTGTGCATCGACTGAATTAGATGGTTGTTGGGCGTGCCGGCTAAGCCTGTACCGCCCTGTACACACGGATCGGGCAAATAAGAATGTGGAGATTCTTCAAGTATTCTTACAAAATATGCGCGCGTGATTGTTGCTACTTGGGTTGAATTCTTCACCTGAGATGCGCCGACGGCGCCGGCGACATCTCTTCCTCTCATTCTGTTACCATCAACAGCACGAAGAACAACTGCTTTAAATGTATCCTTATCGGAGTTTGAGTCTTGTCCTGAAGATTTTCTTATGGAGTCAGCTAAAAGATCCAAGCCTCCGAGATCTGTGGCCAAATCGGGAAACGAAATTAGTTCTTTACCCATCTGCTGTTTCTCCCTGAATCATGTTAAACAAGTTATCTTTGTCTTCGTCTGTCAATTCAAAAGATGTTTGCTGATCTTTCTTTTGTATAGAAATAATTTTTACAAGCTGTTCGTTTGAGCGCTGCAGGGTCTCTATATGCTTGGCAGCAACGGGGCTAAGATATTTGTTCTGGTCCGGCGCGGTTGCAATACAATTAGCTATCTCATTGAGAAACTCACGTGCTGATTTTCTATCGTCACGGATATTGCCCAATGCTTCGTTAATTAATGATTCCAGATCGTTGTTGCTCATAATGCGCCATTATTCCAATTTTGTGTAAAGTAGTAATACTTTTTCTTAAACTTCTTGAGAGAGTTGACTATCTGCTTTGTGTTCAAGCCAGTAATTTCTCTCAGGTACAAGTAAATAGCTTTTTTGTTAAAAATTTGAATTTCTTCTTTTGAGTCGAACAGCACACAAATTGCCTTATAGACTTTTAAATCGTTCTCTTTCATCTGGGATGTGTCCCATGATTTTAGTTCTTTGTAAAACAAATCCCAAAACTCTGTCTCTTCGCGCTCTGAAATATATGACTCTGTTGTTGACAAATATTGCTCTTCATAATTCTTGGCCAGGTTGTCAAAGTTGACCTCTGTTTTGTTCTTGCGTTGCTGGCGCTTCACTTTGTGAATGAACCAGTTTTTCGTAATAACAGAAAAATATGAGAACGCCTTAGAACCCTTTGCGGGATCATATTTGTCCAAAATAGTCATCAGCCATATTTTACACTCATCTCGGAGAGAATCAATGTTTGGCAAATTTGTAAACTTGTAGGTA
>Ga0209645_1001424_pt1 | contig 12004 bp, 5 predicted proteins | sample ETNvirenome_6_30_FD_184070 | JGI IMG/M metagenome (GOLD analysis project Ga0209645, IMG submission 184070) | Marine viral communities from the Pacific Ocean - ETNP_6_30 (SPAdes) (version 2) | ecosystem: Environmental > Aquatic > Marine > Oceanic | place: Pacific Ocean | collected 2013-06-19
CTCTCAATGATGTCGGTTGGATTATTGGCAGTTGCGACGGTATAGATAGTCGGAGACCAATTCCTGTCACGAACGAAGAATCTAAATCTTGCCGTATCTCTTGCGGAATATATCTTTTTGAGATTCTTACAAGAGGTAATCCTGTTAAATGTCGGGGCGCTGTCATAAGTCGGCATCAACTCTGGGAAGAAAGAGCCAGTAAAGAATTCGACCCCACCAAAGTGCCATACATCGTGTATCTCCTGTAAGGGCGTAGCAGCCGCCGTAAGCGATATATCGCACGAATAGATGCCTGTGCTCACATAACTGCCTGTAGCGTTTCTATCGCCCGTAGAGACGGTGCTGCCGCCAGCTTGAAGAGATAACTTTGAACCAGTCGGAGAACCGTTGGAGCTTGAGTAAAACGAAACAAGAATGCTTCCTGTGCCAACTGATGGAATGTTGCGAAGGCGACCCTTGATGTAGTTGTAAAGCTGTAAAGTGTTTAAGTTTTCAGATGCAGGTGCTCTGGACGATGAGAAGAAGAAGTTTTCTCTGTCATCCATTGTGCGGGAATCCCAACGTGCCTCAAGGACCGGGCGCTTAAAGAAGAACTCACTTGAGCGAGCAAAGAATTTCTTTGTGTAATACGATTGGGTTGCCCCTACTGTATTCTGGATTACAGAGCCAGAGTCTGTACCGAGGGATGATGAAAAATAAGCTTCCTGTGAGGCAGTTAGACGAATACCAAATCCGTAATTGTTGTACTCGCCGCCAGCTGCACCCGTAATCCAGTTTTCTACAACAGCTGTAACATCGACTTCTAGGTTCTCATAACCTTTTTCAAATCTAACATTATAATTGTCTTGAGATAGATAATCACCTCCGACGCTGGACCAAGACGTGCTCGAATCAGACTTTAACCAATTGGAGACACCTATATCTTGATAGTTATCCATATCAAGTCCCGTGCCTTCTGACCAAGATCGCGATATCGGAGCAACAACCAAATTAAAGTCTTGCGGGAGCGTGAATGGATGTTCAGCATTGAACATCTTAAGGTAGAACGATACGGAACCAGATGCTGGGATTGTGCCTGCAGTTCTGTCAGTAGAGATCTGATTTACTGGGAATTGAATTAGAATTCTTGAAAGTTCTTGTGATTGTCCATTGGATCCTGACTCTTGGCCATAGATCGAGAAGACCTCAAGTGAATCAGCATAGCCCATATTAGAGCCTGTACCTCTTGTAACCAAATCGGCTTCAAAAGCATTTGTGATCGTATTATCTGCACTGGCAGTGTATCTTAAAATTGCCATTACTGGATAGCTCCCTTAATATCCACATTTGGAAACTTAAGTTCAAAGATTGCGTTATTTTCGCCTTCTATTCTGCGTCCATCAGCCGACAACCGTTCCTCAAAATCGAATGAAGAAGATGCGTAGGAGACGCCAGATTTTCCAACTATCTCCAAATCAATAACATCGATAATTCCGTTGACCTTTTGGAGAACTTTGTAGAAATCTGTTATCAAAATCGATTCGCCAATCTCATATTGGTTTTTCAAAAGATAATCTCTCAAAGCTGCGTTAGCTCTGTTGATTACTGTGAAGCGGTTTGCATTTAGATCCACCGCAACGACATAATTAATTCCAAAGTTAACAATTTGAGCATCTAAAATATCAATTGTGTCATTTACTACTTTATACTGCAAAAGCCAATTTCTTAAGTTATTTTTGAGAGTTACGTTGGCTGGAAGCAATTTTCCACTTGTGTCCTCTGAAATAACATAGACATTTAAGTTTCTTCTGAACTCATCAAAGTCCCTCACAACTGCCGCTCTCTTAATAGATCCAAATTTAGCTGGCATGCCATAGCAGATAGACTGGTAATCCTGAATTGTTACAGCCCTGTTCTGTGTTGCGTAGAATCCAAAGACTCTTTGCTTAATCTCGTCTGAAGAGGGTAGTGAAATATCGCCAACAAATGGCTCTTCGTTCAAAACCTCTATTGAGGAAATGACCGTATTTCTAATAGCCTGCGACAAGGATCCTTGGGATGCGAATCTAAATAGCGGTCTATCAACTCCAACAATTGTATTCACAGCGGCATTTACGTCATTATTTAAATTGACTCTGTAGCCGACTCTCAAGGTTGTGTTGGAGGGGGCAATACCAAACTTATCTGTGCTGATTAGATTCGTTGGATCAAAGTCTAGGTCCGTAATGTAATCTCGTCCGTTTAAGTCCAAAACGAGATTCGTTGGATCTGCGATTGAATTTGAAAGCAATTCTGAATCTGAACCATAACCAAACTGCAAATAAGTTGCTTGTCCTTCTCTTTCGACAACGAATCTTCTTGCTACAGGAACCGCTTTAAGAAGATTTACAACTGTTGAGTTGGTGGCTGTGTTCGTGTTGCGGATCGCTTTGTAAATAACATTTTGCGAAAGATGGTCAACCTCAACATATTCGTGCCCTTCCGAGTCCGAGACAGATAGAACCTCTGCAACTCTTGAGGTTTCCAAATCAACTCTTAAAAATCTCTGGAAGTTACCAATCTCAACTTCCTTAAACAAGGTTCTACCGGAAACGGCACGACCCTGTGCTCTGATGACAAAGTTTGTTGGGTTTCCTGTCGTAGAATCAACAGTTCCTATAACCACTTGATTTGTTGATACAGAGAAATCTACATCTTCTATTAGAGTGTATAGACCCCCGCCCGTTGAGGATAGAATTGATCCGGCACGAAGAACGGGCGCATAATCTAAATTAGGTCCTGCTGTATTATTGTCAGAGGGCACCTGAATATAAAAAGTTAAAATTCCATAGGATGAAGGGCTTGTATTTAACTTGAACCCCATCTGGCGCGCTAGACGAACAACATTGTTATATTCAATTGATGTCTCTAGAAACGATTCGTTTGTTTGGTAATCCAAGTAAAACGATAGAATGTCTCCGATGTAGGAGACTGTATCCAACATCAAGGAGCCAAAAGAGGCTTTGTTAAAGTCTTTGTACGAATCGGGGTAGTATCTTTTCGCGTAGTTCTCTAAATCTCTGCGAATAGAATCAAAGTCTCGACTTGTGTAATCAATTGGTTGTAATTTTTTGGCCATAATTTATTTCTCTAAATAGGTTGGTCAACATCAATTTGTAGCAATGTCGACAATTGAAGTGGCAATATTGTGAAAGATATTGAGACAGAAAGATTATGCGGAAACAAATCAGGGTTTCCTTCAGGAATTTGAAACTGTATGTCGTCTATCTGGATATAATTCAAATATCTTTGAACCTGCTCGTTAATTTTTGAGGAGATGGCAGAATAAGTATTGCTACCGTTTAGTTCGAATAAATACCTTCTTAAGCCAACACCGAAATTAGGATCCATTATCCTTTCGCCCGGGATGGTCAAAATAAGCATTTTAAGGTTTTGTCTTGCTAAATCCTCAAAATTTGTATTTAAGTTATAAGCACCAAAAACTTCACTTACGACAAGCGGTAGCTGCGGTGATAATCCAGAAGCCATTTACAAAATCCTCCCTTTATCCTATATCATCCTGTATCGTCACAATATCGTCACAAGGTTCTGGCAAGAGGTTCTGCGGCTCTGGAGTGCATTCGACTGCATCGGCACTTTCTGTATTAGCGTTTGAAACATTTTCAGTTTGGTTTGTGACATCATTCTTAAGTAGTTCCAACAATAGATAAATTAACCCTAGAGGTGATGGCGGCATCATAAGCATCCCGGATACGGTCCCTGTGAAATCTATGCCATCAACGGAGATTCTTGGGAAGAAGTTCTCCGGAATTGCTGGTCTACCATCGCCTTCGTTGCCGTCTGATGCGTCGACGGCGGCCTGCATACCCTGTTTAATTGATAAATCAACTATACAAAGCAACAACATTAGCAAATCTTCTCCGTTAAGGTTTGGTTCAATAGGACCACCGGGAATGGGAAGGTCTTGAATAGCGTCTGCTATCTCCTGATTCAAATTAGCTGTTTGGATTGCCTGATCCAAGGCGCCTATGACCTGATTAAAGGCGAATCCGGAACCAGTCTTGATAACTTTTGATATAGCAACGTGTGGATCTACCAGTTCCACAAGTCCCTTCAAAATATCGATTGGAGTTTTGATTAACATCTTTAAGATAAAGTCACGGGCGGCTGAATTAAATGCTGCTTGTTGATCTTGACCGGTAGCATTAGAGATTGTGGAATTGGCTGTAGGACGGCGGAGATCCGGAGTAGAATCAAAATTATTATCATTCGCTATCGTAGAAATAATAATGTCCAATACTCTATCTTTTGGATTTTGGAATGCCTCATCAATTCCTGAAAAATATTCAGATGTTAAGTAGAAATTATAAATCAAAGGCACCATCGCGATGAGTTCGCTGTTAAACGTATTTGTAAAAAATCTATTTGCAGCATTGTCTTGATCAGAAAGTATTTGCCCTTTAACACTCCTTGGTAGGCTAATAACTGTGAATCCTGCAGCAGCTGCTTCTTCTACTTCTTGCTGTTGAGCCGCTTGTTCGGCGGCATCGAAGGCTTCTTGAGCCAAATTAGTTTGATTTACTCTATCATCCCACAGACCTCCCTCCGAATCGATTCCACGAACAATGTTTATAAATAATCTTGCTGCCGTTACCGGGTTGCCGGATGGTCGGGGCTTAGCGTCGAAGCCATTAACAACCATCGGCATGCGATCGTAGCCACTTCCAACGTTGTGCCCATACAAGGAGGTATGAAGAGCTACCAATTTAGCCCAAAGCGCATAAATATACCAGTCTGTATAGGAGGTAAAAGAACCTGCGGATAACTTAAAGCGCCCGCCGGTGCCATTCGCTGGTAGAAGCTCCGCGCCTATAAACCCTTCAATTTGACCCGGACTAATATCATCAAAATATAATCTTGTATTCTGAAATGTATTTCCGTCAACAGTCTGCTCAATTACCTTCTCAACCGACCCCAGCACTGGACGCAATGGGAATCCCTCGGCGCGGCGTTGTTTCTGACCAAAAACTTGCCGACCTGTTCCCCATGGAGCACGTACATTTGGGTCTGCAATCTTACCTCTGGCTTCGTTCCAATTATTATAATAGGCGTCTAATATTTGTTCGCCGCGGTCTCTGACAGTCGGCGCATTAGGGTTCCGAAGAGTTGGTACATCATTTTCATCATGTTCATATATTTCAAGATGCCTAACATCCAAATATTGACTACCGTCATAACTTAAAAATGAACTGGGACCTGTTCCAAGATCAACATCGAAATCTACCTCGCCGCTGTTTCCGCGAAGATAATTGTTAAAGTGTATTAATACTTTTGCCCACAGTGTCCTAACAGGAGTGTTGCGATTTTGGAGTGTGGACTGAATTTTAACATTATTGTCCGGGCTAATGTCGCCATCGCCGCGATTAAATTTATTTGTTATGCTCCCTTGTGCCAGATCATCAAAAAGCAATCCCTTGCTTACGAGGGAATCAATTTGTTCTTTAGTTAAAATATAATTTCCGTAGTTTGCCATATCTTTTCCTTATGAGATCTCCTCGGCAATTTCTATGCCTTCAACTTCCGTAGCTATTTGATTGATTACATTGAAAAGCATATTTTCAGAATTATTAATATAACACCATAAAGAATATACCTTTAGATTGGGCACCGTGAAGGCTGATGTACTGCTGGATTTTAAGATGTAAAATCCTTCTCTACTATCAAATAAGTCTCTAATAACTTCATTTTTAAGATTGGTCTCCCAAGTGTTACGTTCAGGCGCGTCTATCGCTGGGATGGCACTGTCATATTTAATAACCGGAATTTGGCTCAACAGCGCTTCAGCAAAGGAAGCCCTTTTCTTGCCCGGTATTGCTTTTTGCAATGCATTATTAATAGACTGTCGGCTTCTTTGCAATCTATCATTAACCAAATAATCAATGATATCATCAAATCCAACAAAAGTATCCTCGTCAGTCACGGAGAACTCGGTTCCAGTTGGGAACGCAACAGTTCCATCGGCATAAGTTATTCCACCTTTATTAATGACAGATTGTCTTTGTATTTTAAGATTGAAGTAACTTACTAAATCTTGTCTTATCAGGCTGTTCTGGAACTGCTCAATACTGTCAAAATATCTTGTTAAGGAGGACAGCATTTGTGTCTTTGCAAATCTAAAGTAGAAACTGTCCGGACTTAAAATATTGTTCAAGTTAAATGCGGTCATTACAAATATGTTTTTTATTATTGTTTCAGCAATATGAATTTGAGCCAAAAGCAAATACATACCAAATTTTATAACGTTCCTAATCTTTGATGCCAAAGGAATATCATCGCCGTTACAAGCCGCTTCCTTATATTCCTCTATCATCTGCTCTATAATGCCGTCTATATCAAGAAAGTCCGCTAATTCGGATGGTGGGCATCCTTCGTTTAGAGTAAATAAATTTAAGGATTGTAAGGTGGCAGCATCAAACACACCATTACGCAAAATGTAATTGATCATCTCTTGGACTTGAATTCCAAAGATATAAGCATAATCTTGGTAATATGCCTCTTTATATTCCCCTAATACATCCCCGCTAGCTCCGGACTCAACAAGTCTTTTCTGTGCCAAAGGAGCAGCAAATTTTGATACATACAAATTGCCTTGTTCAAAGTTTTCGCTAACTTCGCTGTTAAGATTTTCATATTGATTAGATTGATAGAAAGACAATTCTGACTCTGAAACAGAAGAATTAAACGTAGCAGCCGCTAGGTCCTCCGGACTTGCAAACCGGTCTACAATAACCAACTCCTGGGTTCCGGCAGACTGACCCTCGGAGAATAATCCCAGATTAAGAAGAACTCTTAATTGTTCATTACTTGAAGATTGATTAATATACTTTGGATAAACCAACGTCATATTGTTATTTTGCGTATCACTATTAAACCCAAAATCCAATAATAGGTCTTGATATGTATCAGACTCTACAGCAGTTAAAAGTGCTTCGCTTGTCTCTGTCGTTATTAGCTGCTGTGACGGTAGAAGTTCAAAAGTTCCTTGATTGTATATTTTTGTAAGTGGATGCTCGTGCTGAACATATTCTCCATCTGGCATCGTTACTTCGTGAATTGAGTCATTGGCAATATCAGCGGGTGCTTCCGTATTGCTGTGGACTACCGGATCTAGATCGGGAAAATTCACAAACCCATGAGTGTGTTCCGTAGATGAGATCGTCGTAAACGTGTAAGAAGACCCAGCTGTCGATGTGTAAAATTTTTCTGTTCGCGTGCTATACGGTGCGACGGGCTGTATAGCAAGTGCGCTATGCGGCGTGTCATCATCGAATGTTGTCATATCAATATAATTTCTGAAGTTGTTCAGAAATTGTTGATTAAACTGATATGATGTGAATACAGGATTCGCAGCATTTTCAGAATCATTCAGCTGACTGATTTTATCTCCGATGTTTCCTATAGCCTCCCTGACGTTAGAGTCGTTAAGTGTTTCACCAATGCTCCCCAAAACCTCGGCGCCGACTTCTGTGAAACTTGCAAGATCAAATCCTAGAAGATCTGCTATATCAACAGTAGGACAATTATTTCCGAGATCGCCTATGACATCAGACATATCTCCTAGGGCAGAAATCAACCCGTTCAAAAAATCAGGATCGATCGAAGGACCAATGGAACCCGTAATGCCAGCATTTCTAATATCATTCAAAACTCTAGAATCATTCTTTAACACAGGCTCCAATAAGATTTCCTTTGCAGATTCAGCAGAAGATATAAACTGAAGCTGTACTGATTCGACCAAGGCGTTAAAAGTCTCCGGAATTGATTTCTGGATTGTTGGGTCCAAGAATTTTGAGTCTGGGCAATCCAAATCAAGACTTGGTGGATCAACTACCAGTCCGTTTTCAATCAAATCCAAAAGCTCTTCAACATTCTCGTCTAAAAGATCTCCCTCTGTTAAACAAATATTGTTTTGGTTGATGTCGTAAAGTTCGTTTGCTATCTGATTACAAAGGTCTGTGACATCTACAGTCGCTGACAAGTCGGCAAAGAATCCCATTATTGCCGATCTAGAAACCAAATTTCTTCTTACAACCTCTAAACTATAGTCTTGATTAAATTCAATGATTCTGTCAATCAAATCATCAGAAGCGTCTTCTCTGTTCAAGAAGAGGATGCAGATATCTATTGAACTTAAGATAGTAGACAAAGAACTTAAATAATCAAGTATTTGCTGATTTGACATTCCATTCTTTGATGCTATTTGATCCAATCCAGAACCGGCTCCTACTATTGGAAGTAGAGAATTTTCTGGATTGGGGTTATTCTCAATAAAGTCAGTTAGATCATTGCTGCCATAGTCAGTAGAGCGTGGAGTATTTAAATTACAATTCTCTCTTAAAAGCTCTGCCAGTTTCTTAATGACCTCCAGAACAATTTGCTGAACAGCATCAATAATTGCTTTTTCTATTTCTGGCCACAGAGGTCCCGAAATTGAAAAAGGCTTCAATAATTCTAAATCTATCTTTGGCTTGCTAATTGGAGCAGATTTTGGCTTATCAGGAGGATAGTAAATAGATGATGAAGCACGAACAAGAGAATTCTGAACGGCTTGGTTAATTCTTCCCGCTTCAACATTAAGTCCGAACGTTAAACAAAGGAATGCTTCTCTTGCTAATTCATCTATGCCCAATTGTCTAAAAAGATATGCAAGTTGCGGATTGGCCTTTTCTACAAGACCCATTGGTCCTTGATCCAAGAAATTTCCAATTACTTTTGTGACTTCTACACCAGTATTAAGAACTTTCGCTTTTTGGGCTGCAGCAACTCTCTTATAAACATCAGGGTTTTCAGCCACTTGTTGTTTAATTTTTTGTATCTCTTCTGACGTGAAGAAGGTTGTAAATCCCTTTTCGAGTGCCTCCGTATTGTTTATATCAATAAGTCCCTGCTCGGAGGCGACTCTCAATAGTTCATTGTCTAAATCTTTTTTCGGCTGGGGGTTGAAGTTGTTAAATATTGACCCGGTAAATGCGAGTGAATCTCTAACTTCATCATTATCTAAGAAATCAAAGAATGAATAATTGGATCTATTGTCTTTAGTTGTTTGGATAGAATCTAATAGCTGCCGATAATTTCTCAATATGGCTAAAGTTAGCGGATCTTGAAGTAGCTTATTATATTTTGCTATTGAAAAATAGCCAATCTTTAATGGCTGGCTTTGGATTGATTCCTCAATCAAAAGGTAATTCATCCCATAAATTGCTAATTGATTATTGGCATTCTTACCAAAAAATAAAGTAACTGTATCTGCTTCGGAGAAGTTGTAGCTTGGGGTTTGAATTCGCGTCTGCTTTGTTAGTTCAGTAACAATGATATTGAGTATCTTCGTAGCGGCGATACTCATGTATCCAAAATCAACGTTTAATTCTATCTGTCCTTCAAAACCTTTGTATTGCGCATCAAACGTTCTTAAGCCATTGTTCAGCAGCTTGTTTTCTGAACCGATTGTACCTACTGTTAGCGTAGTTTCGGCAATGGGTCCTGCTAGATCCTGCTGATTGTTGAAAAATAGCAGATTAGGCTCATAGAGGGGCATATTCTTGTCTGCCTCTAACTGTTCCCTTTTGGAGTCAAAATCAAAAGACGTTCTTAAGATGACAATACTCTTTGAACTTGGTGGGCTAGTATCAAACCAAGATTCAATTGAGATTTGCTCTTTTAGTTCATTTTCAAGATTTCCTGCTACATCAAGTATGTTGTCTCCACAAGTCTCGTCGGGGTCACAATTATCTTCAAAATAATCTTCATCAAACAAATAAGAATAAAACTCGGGTATAAAAGAAGTTATAAACTCTTGAAACCCTAAAGTAACTAAATTATCTCTTCTATCGTTCAACTCATCATTAGAGTTGATTTTATCTACCTTGATCTTTACTCTATACGTCTGCGTCTGGCTTTCGTAAAAAGGTATATTGAAGTCTTTGCTTTGATATTTTTGAGTTAGAAGTATTTCAGCCATGATTAATTTGTACTATTGTATTTGCTTAATATAAATAGACCTTTACCATCTTCTGTTGCTTCAGCGCCGCCAGGAGTGTCCAAATAATTTTGCTTAATGCCGCTCATCTTTTGCATGTGCAACATTAATTGCGCCTCCACATTCGTTAGGGTGTTTATGAGAACATCAACACCTTTAGGCAGAAGATTCTCAAAGTCTGGAGCAGTCAATTGACCGTAGAATGGCGATCGGTGCGTGTGGTTCAGCAGAGCTTGCGTTAAGGTTCTATTGTATTCTAGAAAGTTCTTGAACAATTCTCTGAGGTCATGCACGGCATCAATTGTTTCCGTCAGGCATCTCTGCAAGTTTGTTCCCTTAACGAGCGGTTGTAGATCCGAATCATCGTTCATCGCTATCAAATCAATACCATAACCTTGCGTTGTAGCATTTGTTAGATCACCACCTTGTGAATTTTCCTTATCAGTTCTCGTAACCAGCTTGATATTCTCTCTTGCAACAAACCTTAAAGTATCGGCTTTCAAAGCAATGGTTGATCTGGGGTTGTCTTTCGATGTGTTACCGACCTTTCCTGCGGGCAACTGAAAATAAGAATCTACGTTTGCTTTCTGTGAGAGATAAATTCTCGCAGCATCCAATTTAAAGTTTGGATCCACATTATAGAGTCCACCTTTATTGTCTCTTCTACGTGCTCTGTGTCCCAATCTTCCTGCAACAATATCAATTGAAGCACAGTGAGTGTCTTTCGATCCGCCATAGCCCGATAGGATGTTGTTTGGTCGATCTAGTCCGAGAACAATAGATGAATTTCCTTTGTCAATAACTTTTTCTTCTTTTACAGTGATATATTGAGGGACATCTATATTTTTTCTTGTTCCTTTTCCAAAGCCAAAGAACTCTGCTTGTCCTTGCTCGGATAAAGTATCAAACACAGCCCTGTCTGCTGGGGGGATAAGATTAATATTAATTGCTGGATTTTTATTGTTTGCCATGTTTAATACCCCTCACGAAAACCTTTAGTCTGTTCCTCGCCAGTACCGGTGTTGACATAGGTTCCTGTCCGACCATACATGGCTCTAGCGGTATCTGGATCTCCGTATCTAGCGCTTATATATTTAACATACCCATAGGCTTCAGCTGCTGCATTTCCGATTCCGCCAACACCATATGGATAATATTTCTCTACGTTTTCTTTATTCAACTGACCTAATCCTGTTGAAGTTGAGCCCGCAGACCGGGGGGCGTCGGCGTCGAGTCCAGCCATACCGGTTTCGCCTTTCTTGGCCGACTCCCAAATTCTTTCCCATGTCTCTGGCTTTAAATCTACCCTGGAAATTTTTTGGGGCTCTCTTTCGGGCAAAAAATCATATCTAAAATTTGGTATTCCTACCTTGCCACCACTTTCTGCATTCATAATATAATGCGTGCTTTCAAGCATAGCCCATTCTTCTGGAAGACTGGCTTGCTTAAGTGCTTCAGTTAAGAGATCAACAGCCTTTTGAGTTCTAGGTTCGTATACTCCACCCGGGAAACGATTCTGTTCCTCCTCGCTTAATCTCGGAGGTTGGATTGTAATTTTTGCTCCGAATTTAACATCCACTAGATCTCCCAATGTCGTAGAAATTCCTTGTTTAAACTTTTCATTAAGCTCTTCCGAAGCAACGTTTTCGATTTGAATAGGTCCACCAACTTTTCTTACAATTCTAGGATTGAAAAGGTTCTCTACGTCTTCGTATTTAACAGAAACCAAAGTTCCCAATTCAAGTGGCGTAAATTCATACCCCTCAATGTCACAATATACGTCTGGGTATGTAACTAAAACTGGATCGTTGTTGCTTATGGGGGCTGGGCGAGGCTCTAGCTCTGGAATGTATACTTTATAAGCAAAGGTGGCGTACTTTTGAGGCTTTTCATTTGTGTCCCCGCCCTCGGAGCCACTCTTAATCAAATACTCCTCAAACAAAGCAGTCTTGTTTGAATAAGATGGATAGGAGATAGGACGGAAGCTAA
>Ga0209645_1001425_pt1 | contig 12002 bp, 21 predicted proteins | sample ETNvirenome_6_30_FD_184070 | JGI IMG/M metagenome (GOLD analysis project Ga0209645, IMG submission 184070) | Marine viral communities from the Pacific Ocean - ETNP_6_30 (SPAdes) (version 2) | ecosystem: Environmental > Aquatic > Marine > Oceanic | place: Pacific Ocean | collected 2013-06-19
TTGGCAGTCAGATGGAGATTTACGAAAGTATAAATACGAGTCTGGCAAGGTAATAGAAACAGTAAATAATGTAGTAAAATCAGTAACTTACGAGGAGGAAGTATGAAGATTTGGGAAGACACAATACACGAAAGTTTATCAGCTATTAATGAGTTGTCTGCTAAACTACCAGACAAAACTATTGATAGATTAGTAGCAGATATATATGATGATATGATTACTAACAGCGATTACGATATGGACAGAGGACTCAAAGAGAATGAGATTATAGACTTTGTTTATGAGAAGATTGCTGAGATAGTATCAATGCATTATGATAGCGAATTACCAAGAGTTACAGTAGGGAGTCTACCCTATGATGAATGAGGGGTAGGCTATCAAAACAATTCTTGTGCCTTAGACGAGACTTATGGGCTTCCTAGGGCTATGTTTGACTAACAGTTGAAGGAGTAAAAATGACTAACAAAGAAAAACAAAAAAGTAAAAAGATAAAAGAGGACTTCAAAAAGAATCTTGAGAAAAAGATTGAAGAAGATTTTGGTAAAGAAATGTTAAAGAAAATAACAATCCTTACTTGATTTAACAAGAAATGTATGTTATAATCTTTATAAGTTTTATAAATAATTATATTAATAATAATAATAAATATTATAATATATTATAAAATATATAATAATTAGGAGACTAACAAAAGAATTTGATAGGTAATTTCAGAGTGGCAGTAGTTAATGGGTTCTTGAAATAACCCCACCGATTTAGGCTCTACCATCGGTAAGTGGTCATAGATTATCTATCAAATTTAATAATGAGGGAATACAATGGATAGAATATACGACAAAATAGTTGACGAGTATTATGACAATGCTCCGATTGTTGATACTAACGAGCAGACTTGGGAAGACTATGGCGATTAGGAAGGAAGTAAAATTAATTAATCATGTTAAGAAAAGCACATCTCAGGGGAGAGGTGGCAGAGGTAGACGAGTTAAGATATCTACTAAGCACATGAATAAAAACAAAAGGAAGAGTTACAAAGCATATCGAGGGCAAGGCAGATGAAAGTTAAATTAGAAATTGCTGAGACTGTTTGGAGTGAAATTATAATGGATAATGTTGAAAGCATAGAAGAAGCTAAACAAAGATTTTATGATAACTATGACAACCTTAACAAATATTCTAAACAGAAAAATTATGTTTGTGATAATGTTGATGTTTATGACTATAACATCATAACAGAAAAGGAAGATGAATGAATATATTTTATTTTTATGACTGTCCAGTTTTATCAGCACAAGCACAACCAGATAAGATGTTGGTTAAAATGCCACTAGAAACTGCACAGATGTTGTGTACTGCACACAGAGAATTAGATGGCGATGAGTATGCAGACGAGGTAGGACTTTACAAACGAGCATATTGGAATCACCCTTGCACAGTTTGGGCAAGAGAATCAAAAGGAAACTATCAATGGTTGTACGACCACTTCATTGCATTAGGAGATGAATATAAATATAGATATGGTAGAGAACATGCGAGCATTACTAAACTTAGTGAAGCTCTAAAAAAAGTACCTACAAATATTAACGATTACGATTTATCTTTAGGGAATATACCACCTGAAAATCCTATAGTTCGTAAGTGGAACATGACACCACTTGCACAGGCTATGCCAGATGAATACAAACATGAAGACCCTATCGTTGCTTATCGCAGATATGTTGTTAACGAAAAACATTACGCTAAGTGGGAGAAAGGTAGACCGATGCCTAACTGGTGGCACAAGGAAGCGGTATGAACAACATAGAGATTGCTATTGTTATTGATGAGCAAGGAAAGAAACATGAAGTGTATGGTACATGGGAAGAGGTAGAAAGATACGCTGATAGTATAGATGGTTGGGTTGATAAGTATCTTGACCATCTTGCTCCATGCATGGTACAATCTAACTTTACTTACATTGGCAATGGACACGACCCATACCAAAAGAGTAGAGGATTTAGTTACGAACAGGGCAAAGTAATTAATATTTTAAAATGGTAAGACTTGCAATCTTATTCATTATATGTTATAATGTATCCTTTAATACAGTTGCCCTCACAATAACACCTTCCTAACTGTATTAAGTGGACTGCAAAAGTCTGAAAAAAAGTAGGGTATTCCAGTAAGGGATTACTACAGGAAGGAATTTAAATGTGTTCCTGTCGAGTGGGTTTACAAGCACTCTATAAACACCGCCCTACAATATCATGAGGTAATATGTTTTACACTTACAACGAGCAACTTGACAAAACTTTTCAATGGTCTTGGAAGAAGTCGTGCCAAGAAAAACAATATTGGAAAACTTGGATACAAAAGAAAAGTGATATACAATTAATTAATGTGCCGAAAGAACATCATCAGATAGTCTTAGATGAACTATGGGAAGATATGCAAGAAGATATACAGCATACTAGAGAATTAATTAACAAACAAAGAAGAGAAAAAAGACTTGCAAATAAAAATAAAGTGTGATATAATCGCACAAGTTTTAAACAAATTTAATACAAAGGAGTAAAATTATGTATGAATATGTAACAGGAAAGGCGATGTGGGCTAACATTACTACACCCAACACTCGCTTTGGTGACCCTAAATATCAGATAACAGTATTAACTGATGAAGATACTGCATCTTCTTTAGAGGCTATGGGATTATCTCAGGTAAGAGATAAGTCTGGTCAACCTAAGTATGACCAACCTGCTTTTTCTTTCAGTAGAAAAGTAAATGTAGGAACTCGTGTTAACGAAGCACCTAAGTTAGTGGACACAGAAAACAATCCGCTAGATGTGTTGGTTGGAAATGGTTCTGAGGTTAAGGTTAAAATCAAACCTTACTCAAATAACTTTGGAACTTTTGCTGAACTTATGGCAGTAAAGGTAGATAAGTTAGTTGAGTATCAAGAAGAAGATACTGATAACGAGGAGTTTTAATATGATTATAACTGTTAAGAAAGACGATGGTGAACTTGTTTACGATGTCAATAAGATTGAAGACGAAGGTAAACAGAATGAAGCCAGAGTTATTATATCAAAAGTAGGTAGTTTAGAAGTAATATTAGAAGCACTAACTTTTGCCTCTGCTACTCATAGAGCAAACTTAGAAAAGTTACTTGACGAATGTGACGAAGCTAAGGTTGAGGAGATAGTAGAAGCAGAAGAAGTTTCTGAGACTAAAACTATAAAAGAAAAATAACTAAATAGTGAGGGTAAACATGACAAGTACTTGGGATAAAGTACACCAACCCTGTCCGCTATGTAACAGTAGTGACGCAGTTGGTGTTAATGAAGATGGTTCAGCTAAATGCTTTAGTTGCGATTCTTTTATACCTAACTATAAAGAAGCATGTGAAGGAAAAGATATGGAGTTAACACAAGAAGTAAGAAAACAGCCCGACAATGTTGAGATAGGCTCTTTCTCTGCACTTACTGACAGAAGAATAAGTAAAGATACTGCTCAGAAGTATGGAGTAAAAGTTGTCCATGACTTACAAGGTAATGTTATTAAACACATGTATCCATTCTACAATGGGCATGAGATTTCAGCTACAAAAACCAGAAGCGTTAGAGAAAAACAATTCTTCTGGCATGGTACTAAATCAGATACCGGTTTGTTTGGACAACAGTTGTTCAAGAGTGGTAAGTATATTACCATAACAGAGGGAGAGTGCGATGCGATGGCTGCTTACGAGTTACTTGGTAGCAAGTGGGCAGTCGTCTCTATCAAAAGCGGAGCAGCCGGTGCGGTCAAAGATGTAAAAGAAAACTTAGATTTCTTTGATGACTTTGAAAATGTTATCATTGCATTTGACAATGACAAAGCCGGTAAGGAAGCTTCTAAGAAAGTTGCTAGACTATTCAAGCCTAGTAAGGCTAAGATAGCAACACTTCCTAATGGTTGGAAAGACCCCAACGATATGCTTCGAAACAACAAGCATAAAGAGTTTGTTGAATGTTGGTGGGCTGCTAAAGTTTATACTCCTTCCGGAGTTATAAATGTCTCTGAACAAAGAGACAAGTTTCACAACAGAGAGAAGAAAGAAAGCATACCTTTCCCTTGGGAAGGATTGAATGATAAACTTTATGGTTTGAGACAAGGCGAGTTAGTAACTCTAACAGGTGGTACAGGACTTGGTAAATCATCTGTAACTAGAGAACTAGAACATCATCTAATTAAAAACACTACAGATAATGTTGGAGTCATTGCTCTTGAGGAAGACTGGCGAAGAACTATTGATGGAATACTTTCGATAGAAGCCAACGCTAGACTTTACATTGACCAAGAAAGAGATAAGTTTAGCAGAGAAGAATTAGATAAATTCTTTGACATTCTTTATGATGGTGATAATAAAAATAGAGTTTGGGTACATGCTCACTTTGGTACAAATGATATTGATGATATCTTTTCTAAATTAAGATACATGATTATTGGATGTGAATGTAAGTGGGTTGTAGTAGACCATTTGCACATGTTAGTAAGTGCTGTTTCAGAAGGAGACGAAAGACGAGCAATAGATACTATCATGACTAGACTTAGAAGTTTGGTCGAAGAGACAGGTGCAGGAATAGTTCTTGTGTCTCACTTGAGAAGAGTCGATGGTAACAAAGGACATGAGAATGGTATTGAGGTTTCTCTGTCACACTTGAGAGGTTCAAATAGTATTGGACAATTATCTGATTGTGTGATAGCATTAGAAAGAAATCAACAATCTGATGATATTGATGAAGCCAGAACAACTAGAGTAAGAGTATTAAAATCTAGATATACTGGCGATGTAGGATTGGCTACTCATCTATTGTATGATGGAGAAACCGGCAGACTGTCAGAGGTAGACATGTCAGACATTGAAGTAGATACAAACGAAGAAGGATTTTAAAATGGATTTAGTTTTTGACATAGAAACAGATGATTTAAAAGCCACGAAAGTCTGGTGCATAGTAGCACAAGATGTAGAGACTAATAAAATTTATCAGTTTCCTCCTGACAAACTAAAAGAAGGAGTAGAGTTATTAGCTAGTGCTGATAAACTTATAGGTCATAACATCTTAGGTTTTGATATACCTATGGTGCAAAAGTTTTTTGATGTAAATTTACTTACAGGAAAAGAGATACTAGATACTCTAGTTTTATCTAGACTGTTTAATCCTACTAGAGAAGGTGGTCATAGTCTAGAGAAGTGGGGATACAAACTTGGTTTTCAAAAGATTGAGTTTGAAGATTATCTAAACTACTCAGAGGACATGATGAAATACTGTACTCGTGATGTTCAGTTAAATACTTTAGTGTTCAAAGAACTTAGAAAAGAATCAAAAGGTTTTTCTAAAGAATCAATTTATCTAGAACATGAAGTCGCTAAGGTTATCAAAGAGCAGGAGACAAATGGTTTTAAGTTTGATGATAGATATGCTAATTTATTATTAGCAGAACTTAGAGAACGAATGCAGTCTATCGAAGACGAGGTGCACAAAACATTTAAACCTAAGTGGGTTGATATAAAAGAAGTAACTCCTAAGTTTAAGAAAGATGGCACACTATCTAAATCTGGACTGACAGACTGTGAGTTTGATAGAATTAAAATGACTGGTGACACTAAACCTTTTATGAGAAAGCAACTACAAGAGTTTAATCTTGGTAGTAGAAAACAAATAGGAGAGTATCTAAAAGAGTTTGGTTGGAAGCCTGATAGGTTTACACCAACAGGTCAGCCGATAGTCGATGAGAAAACTTTATCAGAGATAACTCACATTAAAGAAGCTAAGTTGATAGCTGACTTTCTTCTTATACAAAAAAGAATAGCACAGGTTGAATCATGGGTAGAAGCTGTTGAAGATGATAACAGAGTACATGGTTTTGTAATACCTAATGGTGCTATTACTGGTAGAATGACACATAGAAATCCCAACATGGCACAAGTACCTAGCCTTAATAGTGAGTATGGTAGAGAGTGTAGAAGTTGTTGGATAGTAGAAGATGGAAACAAATTGATAGGAGTTGATGCTTCTGGTCTTGAGATTAGAATGTTAGCACACTACATGAATGACGAGGAGTTTACAAATGACATCATTAATGGAGACATACACACATCTAACCAAAAGTCTGCAGGACTTAAATCTAGAAATCAGGCAAAGACATTCATCTATGCACTTATGTACGGAGCAGGAGATGAGAAACTTGGAAAAGTGGTCGGAGGAGATTCGGGAGATGGTAAAAGAGCTAGACAATATTTCTTCGATAATAGACCTTCATTTAAATCTCTTGGAGACAGGGTTAAAAGAGCAGCGACTAAGGGTTACCTCAAAGGTATAGATGGTAGAAAACTTTATGTGAGGAATGCTCACGCTGCTTTGAATACTTTACTGCAAGGTGCAGGTGCTATTGTTATGAAACAAGCATTGGTAGATTTATCTAAGAAGCTTAAATTAAATTTATTAAAAGTAAAATTTGTAGCTAACATACATGATGAATGGCAGTTAGAGGTTGAAGAAGCTAAGTCAGAGTACATAGGTATGATGGCAGTAGAGAGCATTATAGATGCAGGTAAGCATTTTAATCTTCGTTGTCCTTTAGATGGCGAATATAAAATAGGAGGTAACTGGAGTGAAACCCACTAAAAAAGATAGAAAAAAGTTTGACATAGATTTAAAATATGGTACAATACGAGAAGAAAAGATAGCAGAAATGCTAACCAATAAAAAGATAGAGGTCAAGTCCGAAAGAGATATGTGGATGAAGACAGGAAACATAGCTATTGAATATGAATCTTGGAACAAACCATCCGGCATAAAAGCAACTGAATCAGATTATTGGTTTCACAATCTTTGCATAGGCGATAACGAATACTGTACTTTAGTTTTTAAAACAGATGTTCTAAGAACTATAGTAGATAATCTTGATTATTTTAAAACAGTTGCAGGTGGCGATAACAAAGCAAGTAAGATGTACTTAGTAAACTTGCAAAAGTTATTTTCAAAAGATGTAATTAAAGCGTTTAAAGAATATGATAAAAAATGTAAATGACGAATACAGTAAATTTAAATCAGAGTCCGGTCATTGGTATACTCAGGAAGGAGAACCTATGTATACTATCATCGGTGTTAATGGTAAAGAAAGAAACACTACATTAAGAGACGCTAAAAACTTAGGACTAGTTCCATCGGTAACTACAATACTAGGAATGGTTGCTAAACCAGCTTTAGAAAATTGGAAGATAGAGCAAGCTATAAACTCTGCTTTAACTTTAGAACAGGAAGAGTTGGAATCTAATCAAGAGTTTATGTACAGGTGTAAAGAACACTCAAAAAAGATTGGTAAGAATGCAGCTAAGAAAGGAACTGAAATACATGCTAAGATAGAAAAAGGATTCTTAGGTAAATCTAAAAATAAAATATACAAGAAGATAAAAAATTATTTAGACGAAACATTTCCAGATGAAAATTGGATTGCAGAAGATTCTTTCTGTGCTAATTTAGGTTATGGTGGTAAGATTGATTTGTATTCTAAGTCAGGAATATTTGTTGACTTTAAAACTAAAGATAACTTAGAGGGTAAAGACCCTGCTAAATTAGTTTATGATGAACATGGTATGCAACTATCAGCGTATGCACAAGGATGTAATTATAATAATCCAGAAAGAGTTTCTATTTTTGTAGACAGAAAAAATCCTGATATAATATCTTGTCATATATGGGATAAGGAGTCGCATGAGAAACACATCAATATGTTTAATAGTATTTTAAATTATTGGAAACTTGTTAAAAATTATGAATCAGAAAAAAGCAAAGAAGCTTAGAAAAAAATCTAAACTTTTATTATTGGAATGGTTAAGGACTATGATTCCAGATGGAGAAGAAAAAGATAAAATAAATTTAGATAATATAGAACAGTTCTTACCTGAAGAACAACATGTTTATCTGAATAATAATTTTATGTTAAGTGCATATTCTCCTAGATGGTTTTATAAAAAAGTAAAAACAAATCCTGATATAACATTGGAGGATATATTAAATGGCAGATAAAGTAAATCATCCTGAACATTATAATCAAGGCACTATAGAGTGTATAGATGCTATTGAAGCTATGCTAACTCACGAAGAGTTTATTGGGTATCTACGTGGCAACTCGTTGAAATATAGATGGAGATTTCGTTATAAGAATGGCATAGAGGACTTACGCAAAGCCGAGTGGTACGAAAAAAGATTATTATCAGTTTACAAAGTATTAGAGGATGAATAATGGTAGATGACAAAGTAGGAACGAAACCTTATTTAGGAATCGTAATAGATTATGATAAAGAAAAAAAGCTAGACAAATTTAGTCTGGATACATTAAGAGATAGATATTTCTGGGAGGAAGAAACACATGCTCAAGAAGCTTTCGCAAGGGCTGCAGTATTTGCAGCAACATACAAAAAACAAACTGACTTCGAACTGGCTCAGAGGCTTTATGACTACGCTTCTGACAGTTGGTTCATGTTCAGCACTCCTATACTTAGTAACGGGGGGACAACTAGGGGGTTACCTATCAGTTGTTTCCTTAACTATGTTCCTGACAGTCGTGATGGGTTATCTTCTCATTATGATGAAAACATATGGTTGGCAAGCTCAGGTGGAGGTATCGGTGGATATTGGGGAGATATTCGTAGTAACGGGGTATCTACTGCTAATGGCAGTCGTTCTACTGGAAGTATACCTTTCATCCATGTTGTAGACTCGCAGATGCTGGCTTTCAATCAGGGAGTCACAAGACGTGGTAGCTACGCTGCCTACATGGATGTTTCTCATCCTGAGATTGAAGAGTTTATAAACATGAGGAAAGAGTCAGGTGGTGATATCAATCGTAAATGTTTAAACTTACACAATGGTGTAAACATAACTAATGAATTTTTACAAGCTGTACAAGAGGATTTAGATTGGCGATTGGTAGACCCTAAAACTCAAGAAGCTGTTAAGATTGTAAAAGCTAGAGACTTATGGTGGCAGATGATATCTGCAAGAGCAGAGACGGGAGAGCCTTACATGGTTAACATAGATGCTTGTAATGAAGCTCTCCCGAAAGAACAAAAAGATTTAGGACTAGAGATAAAACAGAGCAATCTATGCTCCGAGATAACTCTACCTACAAACGAAGAAAGAACTGCTGTGTGCTGTTTATCAAGTGTAAACCTTGAACATTTTGATTCTTGGTCCAAGGATAGTAACTTTATAAATGATTTAATTACTATGCTTGACAATGTTTTACAACATTTTATTGATAATGCTATTGACACGGAGCAACTTGGAGAGTATAATGCTAATTATAAAAGATTTAAAAATTATGTTAGAGAGGGTAAAGAAGGTTTTACAAAAGCAAGTTATTCAGCCTATCGTGAAAGGTCTGTCGGTCTTGGTGCAATGGGTTTCCATGCTTACTTACAAAGTAAAAACATTCCTTTCGAAGGTTTATTCGCTACTAGTTTTAACTATAGAGCATTTAAACACATTAAGGAAAGCTCTGTTGAAGCGTCTAAAAAGCTGGCTGAGATTCGTGGGGAAGCTCCTGATGTCGCTAACTCTGGTATGCGGAATGCTCATCTTCTTGCTGTTGCTCCTAATGCTAGTAGCAGTATTATATGTGGTGGAACGTCTCCGTCAATAGAACCCTTTCGAGCAAATACATTTACTCATAAAACTTTATCTGGAAGTTATCAAGTTAAAAATAAATATCTTGATAAAGTTCTTCGTTCAAAAGGTTTGAAAGGTGAAGAACTTGACAATGTTTGGAAAGATATTTCAGCTAACTCAGGTTCTGTACAACACTTAGATATTTTAGAAGAGAACGAAAAAGAAATATTTAAAACAGCAAACGAGATAAATCAGATTTGGGTTATTGAACATGCATACAAAAGGCAAGAGTTTATTTGTCAAAGTCAAAGTGTAAATCTTTTCTTCACGCTACCAAAAGCTACTGAGGAACAAGATATTCACGATGACTACATGCAGTATGTAAATGATGTTCATTGGTATGGTATGAATAGATTAAAATCTTTATATTACTTTAGGTCGGATGCAGCAAGAGCAGCAGAAAATGTAAATATTAAAGTACCTAGAATAAGATTAGACGAAGTAGAGTGTATAAGTTGTGAAGGATAAAAAGGTAAAAACACATGAAGATGATTTGGATTTTCTTGCTGATAATGGCATGTTTTGGTTTGTATTTGTTCCTTCCATCATTCCTATATGCGGTGCTTTATTAGTAGGAACTATAGTATATTTATTTGAATAGGAGTTATTATGAGTGTATATTCTGGAACTAAGCTTTATGAAGCACTAAAAGCTAGATATGAAGCTGAGATAATGGAAGCTAAAGCTAATTTAGAAAACTATTTAGACAACAAAGTAGGTGTCGCAGAACATCCTAATATTGTTGAGTCAGCAGATATTTTAGTAGGACAGTTAGCTACTGCGGAAGATAAGTTAAGAACTTTAAAACAAAATTATTAGGAGAGGTATGAAAAATCCATTTAATTATATTTTAGTATTTGTATTTTTATTTGTAGCGTTTGGATTTTATGTCAGCACTATTTATGGAAATTTAGATTATACTAATTATCAAGATAATCATTTATGTATACAAGAATGTTGGGAGGACATAGGATGAGTTTACTAGGAACAAGAGATTATTACAAACCGTTTGATAACCCTTGGATGTTTGATTATTATGTACTACAGAATCAAATGCATTGGATGCCGGAATCTGTACCATTACATACAGATGTCAAAGATTGGCAAGAGTTATCAGACAATGAAAAGAATTTATTAACTCAGATATTCAGGTTGTTTACACAGTCTGATGTAGATGTCGGCTCTGGTTATGTAGACAGATACATGAGAATATTTAAAAAGCCAGAAGCACGAATGATGATGGGTTCTTTTGCTAACATGGAATCTATTCATCAACATGCTTATAGTCTGCTACTAGATACAGTAGGCATGCCTGAGTTAGAGTATAAAGCTTTTGCAGAATACGAAGAGATGGCAGATAAACATGACTATATTAGTAATATAAAAACAACTAGAAGAGATAAAGAAAGCATAGCTAAAACATTAGCAGTATACTCTGCCTTTACAGAGGGTCTTCAGTTGTTTAGTAGCTTTGCAATCTTGTTAAACTTTCCAAGGTTCGGAAAGATGAAAGGTATGGGTCAGATAGTAACCTATTCTATAAGAGATGAGTCAATGCACGTTGAAGCTATGACTAAATTATTTAGAGAGTTTATCCAAGAAAACCTAGACATATGGACTGATAAATTTAAAAAAGAAATATATGATATATGCAGACAGATGGTTAAGCTTGAAGATAAGTTTCTTGACTTAGTGTTTGAAATGGGAGACTTAAAAGGATTAACTAAGAAAGATATGTATGCTTATAATAGATACATAGCAGATAGAAGACTACTACAACTTGGACTTAAAACTAACTATGACCAGAGAGAGAATCCTCTTGGTTGGTTAGATGAGGTCATGGGAGTAGAACATCAAAACTTTTTTGAGGGTAGAGCAACTGCTTATATGAAAGCAGGTTTGCGAGGAAGGCAAGATAAAATAACCTTTGCAAATCTGGAGGAAGATAATGTCGCAGAGCAAAAAGCAGGAAGCTAACTTAGTAAGTTTTAAAGTATTACTCACTAGAGATAACAAACTCGTTACTGAGTTTAGTATGTTACCTGAAAGTGAAGTAAATAATTTATTTAAGAATGAGAATGAGAATCAAATAATTAAAAGTATCCTACAGTTAGGTAAGAGTAAACTCTCTAACTTGCATAATTTATTTGAAAGTGAGTTAAACGTTCTAAATGATTAAGTGTTTATATAGTAGAAGCAGTATAAAAAAATGCTACTAAGAACCAAACACTAAAGCACAAGATACAGATTTCTTCTGTATCGTATCCCATGTTTTTTCTCCGTTAGGGAATTGTTAATCTTTACGTT
>Ga0209645_1001426_pt1 | contig 12001 bp, 12 predicted proteins | sample ETNvirenome_6_30_FD_184070 | JGI IMG/M metagenome (GOLD analysis project Ga0209645, IMG submission 184070) | Marine viral communities from the Pacific Ocean - ETNP_6_30 (SPAdes) (version 2) | ecosystem: Environmental > Aquatic > Marine > Oceanic | place: Pacific Ocean | collected 2013-06-19
TTCCATTACACAATAAGAATATGAAAATGTTTGACCTATATCTTGATAGTTATAATCTCCACTAGCGTGTTCATCTATTACACCACCACTAACTAATGACCAACCTGTTTCACCTGGCCAGTTGTCTAGTGTTATATCTACAGTGATAGAAGTATAACCTTCGTCACAAGCTGCTACATCACAAGAACCGTCATCGATGTTGGCCCAAGGATTATAGTTTAAAGCGCTCTCATCTGTACAACCTTGAGTACAATAATATGGAGTATAGAATAATGTATCAGAAACAGTACTGTCAGCTGTTGTAGCTATAAAATAAAATTCCTCCTCCCAATTAGGAGGCATTTGACCATTACCAGCAAACGTTCCCCATATACCATTAGGTATGTTAACGTTAAAAGTGTAGGCATTTGTATTATCTGTGCTACCAAAAGTTATTTGATTTACAACGCAATTAGGGTTTTCAGAAACATCCCAGTTGTAATAAAGAAGAGCTGAACCCTCTTGACACGTTTGTTCTACATATAGATTTGTAAAACCAGAGCAAGAAGGATATTCGCATAATGCCAAATCATTAACATTCGCATCGACATCGTAATTAGTTGCATTTTCATCCATACAACCAATCAAAGGTGGATCAGGCGGAGCGCAAGGTGCTAGAGTCAAAGATTCAATTAAACCTATACCGTAATCACCTTGAGCAAAAAATAATGTATCCTGACAAGCGTTTGACACCAAACAATACCCATCGTTTGGCCAGGTTAATCCATCTCCATAACTATCTAGTAATTCAAATATATAGTTACCAGATTCTAATGAGTCTATAGAATAAAAAGCGTTTGGTTGTCCATTTTCATAATCACCACCACTAGCTACAATTCCATAATCATTTGATAAGTTCCATGTTACCTCACTAGCGTAATTATCAAATTCAAACTCTATTTCAACCCAAGAATCTTGAGCTATTAATAATATTGGTAATAAAAATAATATTAAAATATTCTTCATAATTATTTAATTTAAAATTGGTCCATAATAATTTCATCAACAACCTCTTGAACATCGCTCTTAGTTGCTTTCATTGCGAAAGATATATCAGCTTGAAATCTTTTTACTTCTTTACCATTAAATACTATGATAGTGGGTACAACCACTATTTCGTATTTAGACTGTGCTTCCGAGTCTGTTGCTATATCAATATACTTCACGTCACAATCCTTGAGCTTGTCTAACCACTCAACGTTGTTAGCAGAGTTCCAACCAGCATTAAATTGTACAACACAAACATCAGCATCACAAGGTGATTGAGCAAATGTAAAAAATGGTATAACAAATAATGTTATTAATAAATTCCTCATATTATTTTAGTTTATCTATTTTTTCTTCTATACGATCTAAATCATCTTTAATTTCTTCAACATCTTTTTGAGTGTTCTCAATTGTCAGTCGTATATTTTTATCTTTCATATCAAACTCCATTCTAGTAACATCTGGTGGAGGAGCGATTGGAAGTTCTTTAGCTTCAGCGATATCAGCTTGAAGCATGAACCACATTGAAATTATAGTTGTCATAGCAAAACCTATACCAGCTAAGGTTTTTATACTAATTTTAAAAGTTGAATCTTCATTTAATTCTTTAGCCATTATAATTTATTTTTTATTGTTTGCAAACTTTTCAACTCCAGCAATACCGAAGCAACCTAACGTAACCCACACGAATGAGTCGTATACAAATTTATTGATGGTTAATTCTAAACCCCAATAACCTGTTGAAAGATCAAGAGCCATAACAACACACATAACAAAAAACGCCATTGCACCTATTATAGTCTTTTCATTCCAGTCATTATTATCTTTAAATATATTCATATTAATTTGTTTTAATCTCCAAATGGAACATCTTCGTTTAAATCTTGTTTTTCTTCTTCTACCTTTACCTTTACTCTTTTACCACCATCATATTCAGTTGCGTATCCTTCTTTAACCAAGCAATCATTAATGCAAGTTTTAGTTATTAGATCTTTTCCATCTAGTTTATCGATGTGTAGTTTACCTAATACTCTACCATATTTTCCAAGCTCTTGAGATTCTAGTTCAAACTTGTTATCAGCGCCTTCCATCATAGCTACTAATCTATCTTTGGCTGCCAGCCCTAATATCTTCTCTTGTTTATCTCTAGTTCTAGATTCTGGAGCGTTAATACCAGCTAAACGTATTCTCTTTTTTACATGTACACCGAATCCTAAATCGATCATAGCGTCGACAGTATCTCCATCAACAACTCTAGTGCATATCGCATTATAATTATACATATTATCTACCTTGTTGGTTATATATTTTCACATAGTTATTACTACCTTTATTTGTAGAAGTTTTTGACTTAGCATGAACCCCCTTTCTTTTAGTTCGTTTCTTTTTTTCGAATACAAATACTTGTCTAGCCATTATGTGGTTTAATTTTAATTATCTACTTTTGCAATTAAATATTCTATTTTTAAAGCACCATTAGATGATATAGCACCTAAAACTGTAGCTGATTTCACAGTAAAGAAACAAAAATCACCAGGTAATATAGTGGCAAATTTTACAGCTCCTGTTGTTTGCAGGTGAACACTATTAGCTGTGTTCGTGTTCTTAATGTAAACATGACTGTTTCCAAGGTAGTCACTAGACACAAGTGTTGAGGCGTCAGTATCTGATAATGTTAGTGTATCACAATCTATATCGTCATATGTGATTTGGCTTTCTTTAAAAAAATTAGCAGCCAACGGACCTAATAAAGCCGCTGAGCTATTTAACTTTAATAATACATTTAATTTAGACATTTTATATTGTTTTATATGTTATTGTTACTTCTTCTCCACGCTCAATAGCTTCTGCTATTTGTGGATAAATTCTTTTATACGCTTGAGTCGATTTACCTATAAAACCGTTCTTCGTGATTTGGTTATTTTCTTGGGAGTCTCCGACAAGAAGACAACCCGCGGTATGTTCATCAGTATTTCCACAGTGAATAAGAATATACTCAAAGTTAGGAACATCAAGCACGTGAAGCATACCAATATGAATGTCAGAAAAACGTTTAGAATATTTCGCGTGATATCCACCTTCTTTTCTAAGACCCAATTTATAAGTTCCATTAGGTATTCTTGTCTCGCCATATACTTTTGTATCTCGTTGTTCATCTTCTAATGTGTAAGCTAAAAATTTTCTTTTACATCTAAAGCCCTCAGCGTGAGGAGCTGGTGAGTGCTTATCTATTTCAAATAACACTCCATTAGTACTATCTGTACCACTACTTATTCTAATTACTTCTAATTCCATATTATTATATTATTACAGATACTAATGGAGATGTACCCACTGTTTTTATTCTTAAGTTTAATTTTTTACTATCAAAATATCCTACATCATCAAATCTAATTGAAGTACCAATTGGCATTACCAACCCTTGAATATAGTAGTATTTATTGTTACCAGCGTTAGTGTCAGCTGAAGCAGCGGCATCTTCTAAAAACAAACTTATAGTTACAGTATTAGCGTCACTATAATTTGATATTAAAATCTTATTTATACTACCACCTCGTTGACCTCCTTTTGTAATTAAATCTTCTGTTGTAGCTGATGTTATCTTTTTATATATTGCCATTTTATATTCCGTTTACTTTACTTATACTTGCTGTTGCTACTCCATTTATTTTACTTATGTTTGTGGCTGCTACCCCATTAACTGCGTTGCCATATCCTGTTGCTATTGTATATTCTATATATGGGTCAAGACTAGTGCCATAATAGTCAGTATAAAATGCTCCAAGATTTGCTTGACCGTTAGATGTTAACGCAACATTTAATAAATCGTTAGTATAATCTATGAAGCAAATAATAACAGCATTATTATTTTGCATATCGGCTCTAAGATCACTATTTCCAGTTAAATCATTATACCCAGAGGTATTCCAACTACCGGATGTTATTGTGCCGCTATATTTAGTTACACTACTTTCAGCTGAAGCTCCAGTTGTCCAACCAGGTATAGCATCAAAATCTCCACTGGCTAAAGCTGTTCCACCGTCTCCTCCATAAGCTGTACTCTTAAGAGCGACAATACTTCCGTCATTATCAGGGTATCCACGTATTTTTATAGTTGCTGCACTTACCGTACCTGTTATTCCAGATGTATCAAAGTACATGAACGAACGTGTTATTCTATAGGTGTTGCCACCCCCTCTACTAGCGAACCTAGCGACCTCAATAAACGATCCTGACCTAATTTCGGTGCTATACACAGTGCCTGAGGTATCATCTCTCGCGTTACTCCAACTGGTCCCGATGCCAGTTGAAATTCTTCCATCCAAGCTTGCGTATAAATTTGGCATTAGAATTGTTTTTTAGGTAGATAATAAGTATTAGAATTAAAATAAATATTATCTACTGGGTTAACACTAATAGCCTGGTATATTGTACCATCTATAAAAAACACATCATCTGAATCAGTGAAGTTATTCCACCATGTTGCTTTCCCTCCTGACTTCATTAATGTTGGTAAAATTGTTTTAAACTTATCAACGTCGTTATCTCCAAACGTATCATAAAATAATCCATCATAAGTAGATAACGAATCTTTTATATTATACCAATCACCCTCTATTATTATAACATTAGGTTTATCCGCCGCCCAAAGTTTAAGTTTCTCTATTATTTGTGGATGGTTCTCTATTATTGTATGGGAGTTTATATTGTTAGCTTGGATATATCCAGCTGATATACCCATGCCAAATCCTATCTCTAATATATCACCTCCATTTTCACAAACATAATCTGCAGATGCTTTCATTATTGAATCTTCCCAATTCATCATAACTTCAAAAGTTATACCTTCATCTGTGTAGTAGATTTTATCCTCTTCAAATACTAATGTTTTATCTATGTAACTCATATTATGCTATTTCTATCCAGGTTTTATCGGGGTTAAAATACACGAGTACGTCACTACTGTGGTCATCAATTGCGTATCCAACTATTCTAACAAAATCACCTGATCCAGATGGTGCTGTGAAATCTAAATGACCAGCTGTCGTTGAAACATAAACTGGTAAACCATCTACTGCTCCAGAACCCGGTGTGTTTAATATTTCTGTTGATGGTATTCTAACAAAACCTCTAATTAAAATACCAGTATCACTAGCAGCGGTTGCACCTTTTCCAATTCCCAATAGTTGGGATGCTCCAGTTGCCACTGCATCAGCATCTGTTTCGTCCCACGTTCCGTCAGTATGTAGAAAATACAATCTTCCAGCTGTTAACGTGTCACTTGCACCAGGACCATATTGTAATATATCTCCACTTGAATCTCCACTTGAGTAATAAGTTTCAAATGTACTGCTGGAACCGAAATTTGATTTTATATTAATCTTGCTAGTAGTGCATTCAATATTTAAATCTCCATCGGCATCTATATCTAAATGTCCACTTGAACCAGCTGAATCATAAGTCCAAAGTTTTGTTGCGCCACTTGACGAAACTGTAATCTGAAAATAATCATCATCTGTAGCTCCAGCGTTTTCATATATTTTAAACTGTGAATTATCTGTCCCTACTTTAAATTCTGAAATTTTGTTAGCATTATTAATCGTACCACCACTTGTTGATCTACTAGACGCGTGAAGCTCTATAACTCCACCGTAAGCAGCCCCAGTACTTTTACCACCTTTTAATATAAGTGCTCCACCTTGTTTATCGGTTTGACCAGCTGTAGCACTACCTCCTTCTATTGTCATAACTCCACCATCTCCATCAGAATGTGCTTTTCTTATTATTTCAACACCAGCATCATTATCAGCACCCCAAGTGGCTGTGCTACCGTTCATGTCATAATTAAAAAGAGAAGTTCCATTGTATTTAAAATAAATATTCTTACTTTGAGCATCTAATACCACATCTCCATCTGCATCAAGAGTTAAATGTGCTGCTGTAGCATCGTCATCTACTGTTGTGATTGTGGTAGCCCCGTGAGTTGTTGTTGACATAACAAACTTATCTCCTGTGTCTTCATTAGATAAAAGTGATAATGAAGATGTATTTCCACTATTTGCAAATATTAAATACGATTCAGATGTTATTGTTCCATCACCATTATCAGTAAGTAATTGATTAGCAGATCCATCAACTCCTGCTCCATGTAGATCAGTTATATTATTTGTATGTATAACAGATGAAGCACTAACATCCCCTGTCCAATCTATATGTTCGTTTGCTACAAAGTTTGCTAATGAATCATGATCAATAGTTCCTTGTGTTGCAACTTGTACAACACCACTATTGTTAACGAACGCTGTACTACCCATTGTTAACGTTCCTTTAATTGTTGTTGTTGATGTTGCGCCATGACCAATATCCACATTAATTATATCGTTTCCAGCGGAAGTCGTTAAGTTTAACCCTACTCTATCTGCTTGTCCACCACTTTTTGTATATATCCTAAAAGCTCCATATTCAGATCCATCAGCTGTCTCGGGAATTTCTGACTCAATATAGGAAACTAAAGTACTATTACCTCCATCGTCGTTACCATAAAATCTAATTATCCCAGCCTGATCACCATCAACACAAGCACTTCTTTCGTTTTTAAGATCAATAACCCCACCAGCAGAATTAGCACCAGTATTTGTAATTACAACTTGAGAGTTAACAGCGTTTGTAAATGTACTTGTAACAGCGTTAACTGAAAGTGCTGTTCCACTATAAGTGAAATTAGCTTCAGACGTAACTGTACCATCACCATCATCAGTCAATACAGCGTTAGCTGTTCCACCTAAGAAACCAGTCATAGTAGTTATGTTGGGTTGTGCAGCTACGGAGAGTTGTCCAACATTTGTCATTGCTGCTGTACTACCCATCGTAAGCGTTCCAGCAATCGTTGTTGTTGATGCCGCGCCAGCTCCAATTGTTACGTCTATTTCACCGTCGTCACTAGCTTGACCTTCTATTTTTAAACCAGTTGTTAATGTGCCATCATTTTCAGCAACATCAAATTTTAATCTACCAGCCTCTGAGCCAGCAGCAGCATTAGCTATTTCCGATGTAATTTGAGCAAATGTATGAACTCCCCCACCATTATCTTCACCCCCAAAATATATACTTCCTAACTTATCATCATCACTTCCCCCACTACCACCTCTAGTGTTTTTGAAGAAGATCTTCGCGTCAGTTGCATCATCACTTGTTGAAAACAGATTCAACGCTGGATTATCTGCATCTAATTGTAAATTAGCACTACTAGCTTGATATTTAAATGATCCTTCATCATCTAATAAATTGTTCGATCCATCGTGAAACACAACTGGTTTAAGTGAAGCGATGTTACTATCAGTTACAGTAACAGTTGATGCAGGCTCAACACTTGCTTTTACTATCTTGTTATTTGAATCTAAACCAAGATTACCACCACTAGCAATTGTACCAGATTCCGTAGCTTCTAAATAAACATCGCTACGAAACCTAGATATAAAATCCCATATATGTTGGCCAATCCATTTCATCTCATTAATTTTATACTACATGCTGCAAGAACTATTGCTGTTACACATATTGGACAAGGACACATTATATCTCAAATCCAAAGTTTAATATCATCAATCTGAATCTTGTACAACTTGCTTTTTTATTTTCACAAACTAAGCAAGGACAGAATCCTAGTTCAAATACAGTTAGTTTACCTAACCTTAGACTTAATTCGTATACTTCTTTTTTATTACCCGAGTTCCAGGAATTTATCCAGTTTATCATAATTTAGTTCTTTTATTTATTATTACATGTTTATTGGTGAGCGTAACACTTTTTATTTTTATTCTCTGTTTTGTTCTTACACCTGCTACCATTAGCTTTTTTAGCTGTACATCTGTATTCTTTTATGCCATCACCATCTCTGTCCATACCATCTTTAAACGCTGCGTGATGAAAACACTTCCATGTTTTAGCTGTTGTCTCTGTTGTTAAACTACATCTTTTACCAGATGAATTCGTACCAGAACATCTAACGGTTTTAATACCTTTCTTTTTCTTTTCTTGTTCTTCTTTTCTTTCTTTCTCTTCTTTTTGTTTCTTTTGTTCTGTCTTTTTTTGTTCAGATCTTTTTTCTTTAGCAGCTTCTTTTGCGGCTTTTAACTCTTCATCTTCAACACCAACTGACCATCTACTCCAACCTGAAACCAAAGCAACTCTTTGCCATATATCGTTATTACTATTTAAAGCCTCTTCAACATTATTAGCTTTACTAACAACTCTAGCTACAGGTATATTGGTTAGCGCTTCAGTCCAATTAGCTGCAATAGATAAGTTGGGGTTTTCAATTCTAAAACCTATTTCTTTACTAACACCTTTGTTATACTTTTCGGTTCTAACAGCACTCATAATCTTACGCATCTTACTACCAATTGGTGGTGATAAGTTTATAGCTTCTTGCATTATATTCCAATCATCTCTTTTCCAACCAGGCTTTTGTCGTTCTTCATGCCATTTCCATAAAACGTTTTTAAGAGTAGAAACTGCTGCACCGTATATACCGGTACCCCTAAGTATTGTATCAAAAGCACCATTAGCAACTCTAACTTCTAGTTTTCTTTTTCTTTCTTCGTCTTCATCCCATCCAAACAACAAGAACATTAAGCCGGTTTGCATTGCACCAAATATAAGGTTTTGTATTACACCGTAATATAATATACCTTGTATATTAGCCATATCACTCTGTAATTGCGTATAACCAGGTATTCTTCTTCTTTTAACTAGATTAGATATTTTCTTTTTAGTAAGTCTAGTCATCTGCATTGGTGTGTTCTGCCAAGCTAGTATTAACCTACCCATAGGACCAGCTTGTTGCATTGATATTAAGTCTGGTCTAGAAGACTGTTGTGTTTCTTCAGCTACCTCTTGAAAATCTAACCAAGCTTGTTTTTCAGCTTCAGCTTTTGACATACCTTTTTTTAAGTAAGTATTAATTCTATTTCTATAAAACGTAGCGCCACCAGCTGATATTGCAAAGCTATCTGCTATTTGTGTTGGTAAAAAACCTTTTTCTAATAAATAAGCTAGTATAGCTTCTGGTCTACTTTTACCCTGATTAAAAGCCCTTGTTATTTCAGAAGCACTAACATCTATTTGTAATCCAGCTCTTCTTTGTTTTAACATTGCTGAGTTAAATATGTAAGAAAAATCTTTCCAATACTGTGGTTGATTAGCAAAAGCAGCAGCAGCTTTTAATATATTATTGTCAGCCATATTAATAAAGTTGACAGTGGATATAGTTTGTAGAGCAGCAGATCTAATATTAACAAACATAGTCGCAGCGACAGAACCATTTATCCAGTCTAGCCACATGTTAACTTGTTTGCTTTTACCACCAGGTCTATTACTACCGGTCTCCATCCTATATAACATGTTCTCTAAAGCATCTCTAAAATCTGTACCGTATATAGCCTCTATTTTATTTAAGTTTTCCTCTGAGAATATTATATTTTTATTTTCAATCCATTCAGCTAAGAAATCTTTTCTACCAGCTTTAAGAACTGTGTTACTTAAATCACTAGCTATACTTTGTACAGCCCAATAACCCTCTGGTTGTATATAACCTTCTGGTACTCTAGATATAACACCTAATGCGTCAGCAAAGTTTTTTAAATCAGAGTTATTATTAACGTGTCTAACTAGTTTCTTTTGTTGTAGTAAATCTAATCCTGGAATATTATAACCAGCCTTATCCCATAAATAAACCCTTATAGCGTTGTCATTAGTAAATACAGTTCCAGGTACTTTATTATTTAATATCTTACCAACATTTTTAAATTCTTTTTTTAAAGCTTGATAATCATCTGACATTGCTTGTTTATAATTATTCCACTCTCTAATACCTTTAGCAAATGGATCAAATAAATGTTCTTTAAACCAAGCGGCGTGAGCATCACCTTCTCTGCCTCTACCTAAAAATGAATAAACTAAACCTTTAAAATCTTCTGCTGATGGTGGAACAAAGAATTTTAATCTACCTTTACCAACACCTATCTTTCTAGCCTCTTGAGCTGAGAATCTTCTTTTACCATCAACACCTTTTGATTGTTCTAATATCTTATTAAAATCTAAATCTCCGTCTTTACTAAACTGAATTTTAGCTTGAACAACTTTAGATTTAATATCTAGTTGATCTAATACATCCTTAACGGCTTTTACGTTTGGTAAAGCATCATCAACAAAATACATATCATTGTATCCCTCTGCAAACTTTTCTAGCATCCAGTCAGCTTTAGCTTGACCAGTGCTATTACCTAATCCAGTTACATTTTCTCTAGGTATTTTTATACCGTTACTAGCTAACCAATCATGTATAGCTTGTTCACTTTGTGGTGCTCTTGCTGTGAGTATAAATACATTTTCAGGTCCATACTTTTTAATTTGATTTTTCATCTTTTCAAACAGCGGACCTGGTTTACCTTTAGTTACTTTATTAAAATCACTAAAGTCAAACTCATAACCATCTTTAGCTAGTTGCTCTCCAACAAATGGCCACTCATTAGATGCTATACGTTTTGTATCTTTACCTTTTTTAGCTATAACAAAGTTTTCACTAACACCAACCGTCTCGTCAAAATCAAACGTAGACATTCCTCTACTAAATTGATATCCACGTTTTTCTAAATCCTTTTGTATTTGTTCGTTTTGCTTCTTAATTAATTCCGCTTGTTTATTGAAAGCTTCTAAAGCGTTGTTTATTTTATTTATATTTGATTTAGATTGTTGAATTATAGATGGCAAACCATCCGCGTTTATATTAAACTTATCTGCAAATGTTTGACCGTCTAATGTTTCTATTGAAGCAGGATCAATACCTTTGTTTTGTTTACCAACTATTTCATTGAAATATCTTTGGTGCCATCTACCATCTACAACACTCCAGTTGTCTGGCATTCTTCTTTGCAAGCTATAACCCTTTTCTGTTCTAGCATTACGAAGTTTATTATCCATAGCTTTATCTAAAGCTATTAACTTATAATTATCTATTAACAGACTATAAGCGGCTTCAAAATTAACGTTTTCTGCTAATGCAGCGTCTAATAAGTATAAGTAAGCATTAGTTGCTGGCATAGCATGTTCAAGTTCATATCTAGTTCCTGTTATTTTTTTAGAAAATCCCTCAACTTGAGCGCCTAGTTTGTGCCAATGTGCTCTATCATTTGCTACTAATCCTAAATAAGTTGCTATTGCTCTCGCACTTTGCTTGTCTTTTTTAATTGAATCATTTATTCTACTCCACAACGTTTCATGTATGGCCGCTACTTTTTTATTAAACTCTATTATTTGTTTTTTATTTCTTCTTATAGTAGCTGGATCTTTTAACAACGTATTGTACTTGTTTCTTAGTGTCCATATCTCACTAGGTTTAACGCCTGGTATAGGTTTACCATATTTTATACTATTATCTTTTTCTAAATCCTTTATTTTTTTTACAAACTTAGGCCACAAGGGATCACTTGATGACATACCTATGTTTTTTGCACTACTAGTAAAAGCTGTTCCACCTTTTGGCCCAAACCACATTTCTTTTGGACCTAACTTAAATACGTCTGTTTTTAAAGCTTCTACATAAACATCAATATCTTTTTCGTCTTTTATTTTAAAAGTTTTGTCTATGTTATATATGCCTAAAATTTTATCTTTACCATTAACTTCTATATCAAATAAAGATTTTATAAATATACTTTCTACTTCACTAGTGTTCTTACTAAACTGCAACGTAGGTGGTCTTTCAATTTGCTCACTAATCTTTTCAATAACTTTTTCTGGAGTTATCTTACCTTTAAGATCTTTTATGTTTAAATAATCTTCAACAAACTCTGGGGTTAATGCCTCTGGTGTAGCATCTCTACCTATAGCCTTAGAAACTTCACTAATAATTTTAGCTCTATTATTTCCTCTAGTTCCAGATCGTTTACCAGTTTTAGGGTCTATAACAGGAGCG
>Ga0209645_1001427_pt1 | contig 11998 bp, 6 predicted proteins | sample ETNvirenome_6_30_FD_184070 | JGI IMG/M metagenome (GOLD analysis project Ga0209645, IMG submission 184070) | Marine viral communities from the Pacific Ocean - ETNP_6_30 (SPAdes) (version 2) | ecosystem: Environmental > Aquatic > Marine > Oceanic | place: Pacific Ocean | collected 2013-06-19
TACCTACAAGTTTACAAATTTGCCAAACATTGATTCTCTCCGAGATGAGTGTAAAATATGGCTGATGACTATTTTGGACAAATATGATCCCGCAAAGGGCTCTAAGGCGTTCTCATATTTTTCTGTTATTACGAAAAACTGGTTCATTCACAAAGTGAAGCGCCAGCAGCGCAAGAACAAAACAGAGGTCAATTTTGACAACCTGGCCAAGAATTATGAAGAGCAATACTTGTCAACAACAGAGTCGTATATCTCAGAACGTGAAGAGACAGAGTTTTGGGATTTGTTTTACAAAGAACTAAAATCATGGGATACATCTCAAATGAAAGAGAATGATTTAAAAGTCTACAAGGCAATTTGCGTGCTGTTCGACTCAAAAGAAGAAATTCAAATTTTTAACAAAAAAGCTATTTACTTGTACCTGAGAGAAATTACTGGCTTGAACACAAAGCAGATAGTTAACTCTCTCAAGAAGTTTAAGAAAAAGTATTACTACTTTACACAAAATTGGAATAACGGCGCATTATGAGTAACAACGATCTGGAATCATTAATTAACGAAGCATTGGGCAACATCCGTGACGATAGAAAATCAGCACGCGAGTTTCTCAATGAAATAGCTAATTGTATTGCGACTGCACCAGATCAAAATAAATATCTCAGCCCCGTTGCCGCCAAACACATAGAAACCTTACAACGCTCAAATGAGCAGCTTGTAAAAATAATTTCCATACAAAAGAAAGATCAGCAAACATCTTTTGAATTGACGGACGAAGACAAGGATAACTTGTTTAATATGATTCAGGGAGAAACAGCAGATGGGTAAAGAATTGTACTCCTTTCCCGAGTTGGCCGTCGGTGACGGCGCTCTAGATCTCTTGGGCACAGCCATCAGAAAATCAGCGGGTCAAGACTCTAGAGAAAATAAGGATACCTTTAAGGCACTTATTCTTCGTGCTGTTGCGGGAGATAGAGTGACTGCTAAATCAGTTGCCGGAGTTGTTGGTGCGGTTCAAGTGAAGAACCCGACAAGAAACGCCCCAATCACACGCGCCTATTTTGTTAGAATAATTGACGAAGATTCACCACATGCGTATTTGCCCAACCCTTGTGCCCATGGAACAACCGGCTTAGCCGAGGCTCCAAATAATCATTTGATACAAGGTTTGCATACTTACGCAATTCACGAAGATAGCCAGAAACCATTGGCTCCAAATACAGTTGTTTTTGTAAAATTAAACAAAGCAGACTTTTCGTATGACACAGACATTGGGTGGATAACTGGTGTTGTAGGTCATGCTGGTCCAGAAATAGAAAGAGAATTTAAATGCGCCTCACCGCGAGATGCATATAATAGCCAAGATATATTAACGATAATGGATGCATTAGGTACAACAGATAGACCACTTGATCCAAAGGGGATTACTCTACATTACACTGCAGGCGGAAATGTTTCTACCGCTCTCATAGCATTGGCTGACTCTCATTATGCTTACCATTACATAATAGATCGCGATGGCTCTGTTACGCAATTATCTGAACCCGACAAGGTGGTACTACACGATCCGGCAACTAATTCTACTCAGGTTGGAATATCCTTCGTAAACCTAGGGTTTCAAGAAGAATTTGCTGGAAGATATGGTTCTCCCCCTGAGTCGGAGTGGATTGTGGGACCAGATCCCGCTAGCGGGAAACTATTAAAATGGGAGCCGTACACCATTGCGCAAATTAATAAAGCTGAAAATTTAATCAGAGAACTGAAAGCAAGATTTCCAGAAATTACTAGAATTACGAATCATTCTGATTCCCGAGAAGGAAAATCAGATGGCGGACCCGCCCTGACTCCATACATGTCTAGATTTATAAGTGCGGTTTCATAGCACTGCTTAAGAGGAACCTATGTCAAAGAAAATATATGACAACCCAAAAACCGAAGGTGCCGAAAACAACTCACCTACAGCACAACAAAGAATGTCCGCAGGGCAAACACCACAGTTCGCAGAAAATGGACTGTTTCATAGCCCTATACCTCAACAAAACATAACTTATAAAGCAGCTCCAAATGAGTATATCATTGAAAATGAGGGTTCCTACATTGTTTTAGGAACCGATCGTCCAGATAGTACTGCATCTGGATATGGTGCCAAGGGATCAAATAGAGCCAATTCTATTGATTTAGTTGTTGGTCGCATGGCAAATGCAAAAGGTGGAGATGGACCACCCGGACAAGAAGGTGGAACTGCACAGGTAGACAACTCTCCATTTGCCGACGCTGCTAGAATTCTAATAAGTCAGCTAACCGATGTCGATGCAAACTTTGGATTGGCTGCCGGAAACACAGGAGCCTCTAAAGCTAGATCTTCAGTTGCAGCTAAGGCAGACACGATCAGACTAATTGGTCGAGAGGGTGTTAACATTGTAACGGGTGAAGCTCAAGGCGTTGAGGGGTATTCTTTAACAGGTGAAACAAACTCAATGGGTGGAAGAATAGTAAAGCGAGCCCCACAAATTAACCTGATTGCTGGTAATCACACTGGTACTTATATTACTTTCGGCGGCATCTATCATCCGCTTGAGACAATAAGAAACCTTCAACCGGCCGTTCGAGGTGAGTTGACAAGAGATGCATTCTTGGAATATTCAGAAATAGTTGAAGATTTAATAGGAGTTATTACAGCGCACGCCTTGTGTAATTTGTATCACAATTTTATTCTTGCCTTTTTGGTTCCCTTTTACAACTGGGGAGGTTCGTTTCCAAACTTTACTTGGTACGGTGCAATGATGAGCAATTGGACACTCCAGTCGCTGTATCAAGCAAGAGTTAACCTGAACTTCGTGAATTTTAATTACTGTAACTCTGGAGGCTACAAATACATTTGCAGCAGAAATGTGCATTTAACGTAGGATAAAAAATGGCAGAAGATAAGTTTGTAAAATTTAATAAGACTATGGTGCCGGAAAACGAGTTAACCAATACTCCACGCGCACAGTCACCATTTATTAGATTCCAAGATAAAAACGGCGACGGTATTGATGACGTCTGCGTCGATGGACCAGTTCCGATTCAGAAATGCCGAAATTGTATTCCAAATCCGTATGCTATTATTGGAAATTGGAGAAATAGAAACCAATTAAACCCAATTCTTAATCAAAAAAGCTGCAAATACCAAATAACTTACGTCACTCCTGAGACCACTACGGGTTTTATAGAAGGCATGACAGAAGAAGAGGCAGAGATAGCATTGCAGGCTCTGTATGAAAAATATGCATACAGAGCGGTGCAAACACTCGTTGAACATTTTCAAAAAGATGACTCACAAGAAACAATCAATAAGCTCTTAACGGTTACTGATTACACAGATTTTCATCTAGAACCCCGTGCTGGGTCCAGACTTAAATTACTGTACTCATTAGACTTTGAGGATATATTTGAACTTCCAGATATAAAAGATGATTACTCCGACAATGATGAGGAAGAGCCCGATCCAGATGATGTAGTTGTTGAAGTTATGGCAGCTAACATGAATACTGAGATTACTAAACTCAGAAAAACACTAGATCTTTACAACAGGTATTTAAAGGTATACAGAGCAACTGAAGGTGGTAATCTAAAGTTTAAAAAATCAGGCACAATTTTTAATCTTGGCAGTTACGGAGACGACGGGCTATTCGGTTCAGGTGTCTTGGCCGACACATATCACCAGTTGGACAATTGGCTAGCCGCTAGAGGATATACGCTGGGTGTTAGCTTCTTTGACTTTTTTAGTTCTGATGAGTTAATCACTAAGATGAAAATGGTTTTCACTGGTGATTACAAAATCAAAAGAATGGAGGTTTACACAAGAGGCTGTAGAGACAAACCAGCGGCTGTTTATAAAACCAGACGTTTAGCCACCCTTAGAAGACAGAGTGGTTGGCGAGATAAGACCGCTGTGGCATATTTTGCACATCAAAAATCAATGATAAGGGACGCTGAAGCACGAAAGCCTAAGCCATGGCTTGAGTTTCTTGAAGAGTATACTTATCCAGAGATTTTCGCATACAAACCAGAAGGACCAATTGGTAAACCATCTATTAGCGACTGTATTGCTAATAATCTTGAAAACGAGTTCAAAGAGCTTGGTCAAGACATTTTTGATGAAGTGTTCAGTATTGGAGATGCCATCGCTAAGCAGTTCCACGATTCCTTATGCAGAAGTAACCCAGATGAGGTCCAGAAAGATTTAGATGCTCAGGGCCTTAATCCCGGCGCTACGTTTGTCGATTTGTTTAATATGGAATCGCAAGCACAAATGCAGCAATTTTTCACTGTTGATGAGAAAGATCCAATCTTTGTTAACATGTGTAAGCGCGCTCTTTTGTATCACGGCTTCGGTGGAATGGGAATGGGTTCGATGGATGCCTTATATCGCCACGGCTTGGATCCATTAAAATACTGTGGATTATTTGATTTACTGTTTGAGGCAATAGAGTGTTTATTCAAGGGACTGAGTTTGCCAGAAGCTCTGGGAAGAATTATCTTAGCAGCATTAAAAGCTATGGGTGTTGAGGACCTTGGGGTTCTATTTGTCGGATTACCAGCAGATAAAAGAGCAGAACTTGATGCTCTTGTGAGAAAGAACCTTAGAGAAGGGAAGCCGTTTGAAAACTTAAACAATCGTTCTCCACAAGCTGAGAATAATCCGTTCTTCGGTGGGTTTAAGGTCCAAAGACCGTGGGAAAATGAAGAGTTCGTGGAACACCAAAAATCAATCGGTCGACCCGGACCTTTCGGTGGAACTCAGGCGTCTAAAAATCCCGGAATAGTTGGCTTCGACCCGACTCAAGAAAAGAGAACGCTGGCTCAAAAGCTTGGTGGTCCATCACAAGCGGCAAAGGATGGTATGGACCCGAGCGTCGTCTTGGATGCTTATATCCTTGCTTTGATCGAGGTTTATGAAGACAATTATTTAGCCTTACTGGATCATTTGAGCAATTTCCCCGGAGCACAACTAATCTCTGCGGTTATAGCATTGTTTGATTGTCCCACTCCACCACTTTTTAATCCAAGTATTATGGATTTCATCAAGAGCTTGACCCTCCCATTCTGCAGGGGTCCTACAGATATCGTATCAATAAGAATGGAAAATCCATTCCGAGCGTGGCCAAAGTTGAGTGATATTCTTGCTTTGATTTTTGCTGTTCTGAAAAAGCTGTTGATAATGTTGCTCGTTAAGATACTTTTGATGATTTTGGCAAAGATATGTGAAATCATTGGTGATGCCATCTGTAAGGCTTTGGAAACGGTCGGCGCTATCGCTGGCTCACTCCCCGATTTGCTGAGCGGCAGAGAGAGCTTATACAATGTTATTAGGGAGACAATTTGTGGACCCACTGCTTCTGACGAACAAGTTGAGGAAACTGTAGTATCTCTTGTGGATCAGCTTGGTGTTGGAGGAGCAGCATTGGCAGATCGAGATAAAGCAGTTAACTTCTTCGCCGATGCAATTAATTCAATGACAAGAGAAGAGGTTTTTGAATCATTCCTGACAGGTCCTCCAGACTCAGCTTTGAATATTATGGATAATCTAGTTGAGTATGATTACCCTGAATATCGTGATGCATTCCCTAACAAATCTTCTTTATCTATCTTCTTTAAGAATGTTGGAGTTTTGATGCCGGCACAAGTCAGAGCAGATATGAGAGAGATGTTGGAGGCGTTCCCAGAAGAATTAACAATTCCAGCAAATCCATCGATGTGTGCAACACCACAAGAGCTTGAGCTTTTCGAGGAGCAGCGTTGTGCACTTCTGGAAGGCAGAATGTCCACCGGTCAATGCGAAGCAAACAACCTCGCTGCCAGAAAACAATTGCTAGAAGATCTTGATGATGTTGCAACCGTCATACAGACAGGTCTTCCTAATTTTGTTGAGGCGAACATGCCTCCAGTGTTCTCTGATCCGGGATGTGAAAATGGAATGCTCCCATATGAACCAGAAGAGCTGAAAGAGGCTGCATTACTCACGGTTGAAGGTGGTGTGAAAAAGATTGAAGCCACGTTTACTGCTGATATGCTTGGAGAGGGAGGCTTCTTCTCGAAGCAAAAAGATTGGGGCTTCCTTAATATGGTGCTGTCTGACACTTATGGTAATCCATGGACAGTACATCAAGAAAAGACGAATGCCGGCGCCGAGTGGGTTTCATATTATGGAGAGCCAACAGCAGATGATCCGTTAGGACCGCCGTCTCCTCCCTCTAACCCGTTTTTGATTCCCGTATGGCTAATTGGTTTACTAGCATGGATTGTTGTCTTTCCAATTCTCCTGTTCATATATCTAATTGACCTGCTGTTTTTCAGCGCTCGCCGCGGTGCTTATCCACGATGGGTTGGCGGATACTTGCACGAGCAGTTTAACCCCATGGGAGCAGGTGTAGGAACAGGTGTCCCCGGAAGGGTCGCCGATCTTGAGCCATCGATATTTAGTAATGAATTGAGGGGCGGCAATACGCTTGCTGTGCACGGATCTCCACCCTGGGCGATGTCATCGCTTCAAAAATCTATGGAGTTCAAAGAAGGCAACAAATTCAGACCCGCAAGAAGCTTTTCTAGAAGTTTTGATCGGCTTGGTTTTGATGGTTTCTTTTGGGATACTGATGTAGAGTTGGTCGATACTGCAAACTATGGCTACAATGTATCAGCAAGAGTTGATTTTGGAGCGGATGTGGTTAGGTTCACGAAGAAAGGTCGTAAAGACAATCCAGATATAATCTTGACATTCAGGGACAACGGAAAGGGCTATCGCGCCGGTTTGAACGCTGCCGGCGAAGACGGCGGCACGTGGGGCTTTGGATATGAAGTTAGAGCCTTTTATCAAGATTTAGTTATTGAGAGTGCGAACATCAAGAACCGTCCAGACGACAACATTCGTGTTGAGGTTATGACCGCCATAAATACAAATTCAGCGTTTGGTCTCGGTAATCCCTCGATTGCATCCGGTCAGGAAAATGAAGCCTTGAACAATCTCAATAAAGAAGAACATGTTATTACGGCCCAAAGATTTGAATTTCTTTCAGTAGACGATTCTTTGGATCGCATTGATCTGTCAACAATGCCATTCTTGAGATCTAGTTTTGAAAGCCAAAAGAGTTTTTCTCCACCAGTATATGCGTTACTGGACATGGTAAAGCAATCGGAAGAAGAAAATGGTATTAGCTCAGGTATTGATGGCGCCTACTGTCGCTCTATGTATAACAGAATCAATCAGGGTTTCTTTGATGATTTTGCAGATGAAATTTACAGAAACGATATTGGATGGCTTTATGGTGCCACATATCCAAATTATAGTCGCAAGGACTTTGAATATGGTGTAACGCTCGACGAAGAGTTAGCAGAATTCAATGACGGTTACAGTATTGGAGAGTGGGTACCATGGTGGGATCTTAACGTTGCCGGCGGAACTCCAGTGTGGATGTCAGATGAGGCATTCCTCGGTATCAGCTATAACCAACACCAAGCAAACGCCGCAGGTACCCCAGAAAAGGCGAAAATCTTCTACCTTGAACCCGCAAAGTACGGTGGAAGCTACAACTTCCCGCCGGTATATGCCAAGCCACCACCCAATACAGGTTGGACCGGCATGGTCGATGTGATGTTCCCAGAACAGAGCCCTGCTTCCTGTAAGAACAAGGCTGAAGGAATCACAGGCTTCCAAGAGGTGCAAAAAATGGTCAGAGATACTTATGCTTCCTTGTCTGAGGACGATCGATTGTCTGGCGATCCTGATTGCACTAAAGAACTTCCATTCGACAGAATCTTACCCAGAACTGGTAAGGCAGCTATTCGTGGACTTATCATGGCCGGTATTCGTTGTTTTGCTAACGTAGAGCTTATGAAGGGGCTAGGAACGTTCACTACGTTTGCTCCAGACTTTGAAAACAACTACAGCAAGATACACTCTGGCTTTATTGTTGAGATCATGAAAGAAGCATGCATGACAACTGGCGGTAATTTCTTGAATCCATTTAACGACAATGAGTTCTGGTATGCATTCTTAGAGATGGGAGTGCAATATTATATCGATAGATTGGACGATCCTCAAGACGAATATATAACATTGGACAACATGCCTGATTCTATTCGTAGAGCTTTAGAGAAAATTGATAGACTGCAAAAGAGCTACAAGTACCCATGGGACTTCGACGACTTCAACAGTGAAGATTACGGGACATTTGAGTCTATGAAGAGTTTCAGGGAAAGCAAGAATCTGGAAGCAGTCAAGAGAGTGGAGGATGAAGCAAAACTTGTGTTACAAGAGTTAGTCCACGAGCAGTGGGTGGCAGTAGGTAAGCTGTTCATCAAGAATGCGCACCGCGGTGGCTTGTCACCGAAGTACGCCAACATGAACTACTATTTCTACAATAATTACTGCGCCGGCGGCGAAAATCTCGGACTTCATGGTGAGCATAAGTTTAGAGTAAAAAGAGATAGTCTGCCAACTGAGGGCTCAAACCACTACTCCACAGGTAACCAACTGGCACTTCCTAGTGGTGATCCTTATGTGGGAGAGTACCATACACACATAGATACAGATGGGGAACTGGTTTACATGGCCGGCGCATACCATAGCGACGACGCACATGATAAATTAATACCATTCGCTCATGAGTTGGAAGTTGTGTCAACCAAGGAAGAGATTATTGCGTCACCTGATGGTAACGGGTATTCTGTTGAGGAAACCGAGACGCTGCTGGGAGATGTCACAGATTCGTTAGATTCATCCAGAGAGTTCTACTTAGCTAAATACATTGTCATAGATGGTAACAAATACACAAACAATGAGGGAGTTAGCCGCGTCAGAGGAAAGAATGGGTTTATATCAGACAACTTCCCCGGAGATATGAAGCTTGTTAAAGAAAAGATTATCAGAGATAATGAGGTTATTGGAGAAGGCAAGCCTATTGGTATTACTGGCAACTTAGGTGTGCAATACATGCTAGAGTTTGGTATCCAACATGCTGGCACTGGACAGAGAATACCGATGGCATCAACAAGCATGAGTGCCGTGGATGTTTCTTGTGGAGAGTTCATCGGTATTGAGGCAAACAGCAAGATACTTTGGTGCCTTCTGAATCAGCTTCAGCATGAGCCACGCTATCGTGTAGTTGTAGACTATATCTTCTCAATGAAGAAGTCCTTGTCATTGCTGGCAATCTACAACAGCTTAGGTTTGACTCCATCTATTGGCGAGTGGGTTACCAAAAGTGGGACACTTAATTCGCCACAACTTCCCACATCGTTTGCTGATCTTGCGGGCTCAGACACAGACAAGCCCGGCATGCACTTGAGAGACTACAAGTGGGACGATGAGACAAAATCATATAAATTTGGAACAACATTCGTTCCCGGATGGCTTTCGGAAGATGATCGCAATGGTTGGTTCACAAGCTTTGGATTCTTAGATTACGATGAGTGGGATCAAGATGTATTGAGAAAAACAACTCGATACATGAAGAACGCATTCCGAACACACTATCGAAACAGAAAATGGTCAAAGCCTGATTATGGTGAACGCGATCCGGTGGCCGAGTGGACAAGTGGTATCGTCGAGAAGTTTAGGTTTAATCCTTCATATAAGATATTACCTTCGTTCCAGAAAAAACAAGCACGTGGTAATCCTTTCGATGCAAATGGTGTCGAGTGCCCCAAAAAGGGATAGTTGAATATTCTACATCGATCTAAATATTTAAAAGAGGAATAACATGTCATCTCTTGGAGTTAAATTACCAATCGCTCGTGATGTCGGAGATGGTTATGAAATGATAAAAAGTTTCAAAACCATGATAAAGCAAAATTTTAAAATGCTGCTTTTGACTCATCCGGGTGAGAGAGTCATGGAGCCTGAATTTGGTGTGGGTCTCAAAAAGTATTTGTTCGAAAATTTCAATGAAAGTGTGTTCTCAAAGATAGAAAGAGACATCTTGAATCAAACAAGGATATACATTCCTGTAATACAAATCAAAGAAATTTCATTTGGTGCGTCAGATCCCGACAGCAACAAGTTGGGCATCCGGATTGAATACGCAATACCGAATTTAAATATTCGAGATTTATTAGAATTCACTATTTAAATTGAGGATTTTTTATGTCTAAAAATCAAAAAAAGCTGCTTCCGATAGATTATACTCATCGCGATTTTGAAACAATCCAACAAGACCTCTTGGAGATTGCAGAGAGATTCTATCCAGATTCGTTTCAAGATTTTAGTGAAGCGTCGTTTGGTTCGCTCATGATCGATGCGGTTTCATATGTCGGCGACCAGCTTTCATTCTATCTAGATTACAATATCAATGAATCTTTTTTAGATACCGCATTTCAATATAGCAACGTTGTGCGCCATGGCGCTGTCATGGGGTACAAGTTTACCGGCCGACCTTCAACCTATGGTACAGTTTCGCTGTTCATTATGGTTCCTGCAAATTCTCTAGGTATCGGACCCGACCTTGATTACATGCCGATACTTAAACGCGGGACCACGTTTGGAACTGAGAATGGCTTAAGTTTTGTTTTAACTGAGAATGTTGATTTTTCAAGACCAACTAATACTTTTGTTGTTGCTAGAACAGATTCATCGACTGGTGCACCAACCCACTATGCAGTAAAAGCACACGGTAAAGTTGTTTCTGGAAACTTTGGACAGGAAAGAGTAGCAGTCGGTGCTTTCGAAAGATTCAAAAGAGTCACCTTAGAGGCACAAAATGTCGCAGAGATTATTTCTGTATTTGACACAGAGGGTAATGAATACTTTGAAGTTGATTATTTGGTTCAAGACATGATTTTTAAAGAGGTGGCAAACTCTAACTTCAAGAACGACAATGTTCCAGCCATATTAAAACCAACACTAGTTTCTAGGAAATTTGTCACTCAAATGATTAGAGATAGCGTCACGTTACAATTTGGTAGCGGAAAGATGTCCAACTCAGATGTCGTGTCCAACCCGCAAAACTTTGCAGTCAACGTTTTTGGAAAAACATACACAAGCACAGAAACATTCGATCCTAGTAGGTTAAGCCAGAATGAAAGTTTTGGAATCGTACCCACCAATACCACCCTCATCGTCACCTACAGAACCACAAATGGCGCAAATTCAAATGTTGCCACACAAGGCATATCCAGTGTTGTCTCAAGAAATTTTGAATTCAAAGACTTGTCGATATTGAATAGCTCAAAATTGGCCGAACTTAGAGCATCCTTAGAGGTGTCCAACGAGGAGCCAATAACTGGAGATGTGACATATCCTTCGACAAAAGAAGTCAAGCAAAGAATATATGACACGTTCCCAACTCAAAACCGTGCCGTAACCCAAGCAGACTATGAAAATCTGGCATACCGCATGCACTCCAAGTTTGGTGCAATCAAGAGATGCTCGGTTCAGAAAGACTTGGATTCACAGAAAAGAAACCTAAACATGTATATTGTATCTGAAGATACTGCTGGAAAACTTACATTAGCAAATTCTACGATTAAAAATAATTTAAAAACATGGCTTAATCAATATAGAATGATTAATGATACGGTAGATATATTAGACCCATACATATTAAACTTTGGTATAAACTTTGTGGTGAAGCCACAAAAAATGGCTGATAAATTTATCATTATCGATCGATGCGTGGAGGCACTAAGACAACACTATGAACAACCCTTGTTTATCGGAGAAGCACTTTACATCAGTGACATTTATGAGGTTCTTAAAAATGTTACAGGGGTCTTGGATGTTGTGAAGGTTAATATTTTTCTAAGAAGTGGTGGAAATTATTCAACTGCTTCAATCGATATTAACAAAAATATCTCCCCTGATGGTTCTTACTTAGCGGTTCCAAACAATGCAATACTAGAGCTTAAATTCCCGGATGTGGATATAATAGGAAAAGTTAGATAATGGCAATATTAAGATATACAGCTAGCGCTGACAATACTATTGCGAACGCCTTCCAGCCTAACCTTAGTACACGCGCTACAG
>Ga0209645_1001428_pt1 | contig 11994 bp, 17 predicted proteins | sample ETNvirenome_6_30_FD_184070 | JGI IMG/M metagenome (GOLD analysis project Ga0209645, IMG submission 184070) | Marine viral communities from the Pacific Ocean - ETNP_6_30 (SPAdes) (version 2) | ecosystem: Environmental > Aquatic > Marine > Oceanic | place: Pacific Ocean | collected 2013-06-19
TTTAATATATAATGATACACAATCAGACAAAGCAGTTTGTGTAGTAGCATTCGGTGGAGACAAAACTGTATCTAGCGGAACTTTTACAATTCAATTTCCCGCAGCAGCAGCTTCAACAGCTATAGTTCGTATAGCGTAGGTATCCCATGTCGGTAGGATGGGGTCGATTATCCTGGGGACAAGCAGGTTGGAACGACGCAACAACTGTTAAACAAGGTTGGGGTCGTCTTACATGGGGATCACAAGATTATGGCGAATCACCTACAGTAACTCTTTCAGGGCAACAAGCAACAGCATCCGTAGGTGAAATTACAGTAGTACAAAGACCTGGTTGGGGTACATTAGACTGGGGTGAAAATGGTTGGGGTACTGTTGAGTCAGCAGTACTTAATTTAACTGCTCCTAGTGCAATAACTTCTAGCGTAGGATCCATATCTCCTGCAGATGTCATGGGACTTACTGGTCAAGAAGCAACAAGTTCTGTTGGAGAATTTACATTTATTTTATCTCCTACAATTACACCAACAGGTCAAGAAGCAACTTCTTCTGTAGGAAGTATCTCTCCTGCTGATGTTATGGGGCTTACTGGAGTAAGTGCAACATCTAGTGTGGGAACTATTTCTCCTGCCGATGTCATGGGAGTTACTGGAGTAAGTGCAACCGCTTCTGTAGGTGAAATTGAAACAAGTGACGCACAAGTATTTACATTAACTGGCGTAAGCGCTAATTCTTCTGTAGGATCAATTATAATTGAAATAGGAGTTCCTTTAACGGGAGTTTCTGCAAGTGCTTCTGTAGGTGCAATTACACCAGCAGATGTTGTAGGATTAACAGGACAAGAAGCAGCTACAAGTGTAGGAAACGTTATTCCAATAGGATATGGAGATGTTGATATCACTGGAAATACAAGTTATAATGAGGTTGACGTTACAGGAAATACATCGTATACAGACGTAACTCACGTAGTTTAGGAGAAAAAATTATGGCTTCAACATACTCAGATCTTGGTTTAGAACTAATGGCAACTGGTGAAAACGCCGGTACATGGGGAACAAAAACCAACGCAAATTTAAATCTTATTGAACAATTAACAGGTGGTTATTTATCTGTTTCTATCGCTGGTGGTGCAGGAACTCAGGCTTTAGATATTGATAACGGTGCTTTAACAGGTGAAGCACAAAACAGAGTTATAGAATTTACAGGGACAATAAGTGGAAACAGAATTATAACAGTTCCTGTTAACACAGAAAATTTTTACTTTATTAAAAATAACACATCAGGTTCATACACAGTACAATTAAAAGCAGCTTCAGGTTCAGGTGCAACGGTTACTTGGGCAACAGGAAATAAAGGTTGGAAAGTAGTTTACTTTGATGGTGTTGCAACTAATACAGGTGTTTATGAAATTGAGATAGATACTACCTCAACTCCTGGCGGTTCAGACACACAAGTACAATTTAATAATTCAGGAGCTTTTGGTGGAGATGCAAACCTTATTTGGAATTCATCTACAGGTTTGAACATAGGTTCTCAAAAAGAACTAAGACTTCAAGATACTACAGGTGGAGAGTATGTGGGTCTAAAATCAGCTGGTACAGCAACTTCTTATACGTTGACTCTTCCAGCGGCTGTAGGTGCTTCAGGAACAGCTCTAGTAACAACTGATGGATCAGGTACTTTAGGGTTTACAGCAACATCAACTTTTGGTATATCAACAGGAAAAGCTATTGCAATGGCAATGATTTTCGGTTAAAAATAAGCGAGGAAATAAATTATGGCAAACCCAAATATAGTAAACGTAACATCGATCCTAGGTAAATCCGTACAGGAAGCTTTAACTACTACATTAACAAATGAAATTTTAGCATGTCCTTCTGACAAATTGCTTAAAATTAATAGTATCATGATTGCAAATATCGATGGCTCATCAGCTGTTGATGTTTCAGTTTTTATAACTAAAAGTGGTGGATCACCAATCGCAATTGCAAGCACAATTTCTGTTCCAGCAGATGCAACTTTAGTTGTCGTAGACAAAAATGCAGGACTTTACCTACAGGAGTCTGATAACATCGAAGCAGGTGCTAGTGCAAACAGTGACGCTGTAATTACGATTAGTTACGAAGAACTAGACGACGCGTAGGAGGTCTGAACTATGTCTAATGGTGGAATCATTGGTCCTGTTCAAGATCCAACACCTGGATCAACAGCATCAGAAGCAATAACAGAATTTACATCTAGTGGAACTTATAATCCACGAGCCGGTCAAACAATAGTTGATCTTATAGTAATCGCTGGAGGTGGCGGCGGTGCCGGTTCATCTCACAATGGAGGAGGCTGTTCCGGAGGCGGAGCAGGTGGTTTAAGAGAAGTTACATCTCACCCTATTCCTGCATCACCAATTACAGTTACAGTAGGTGGCGGTGGATCTGGAGGCGGAGGCGGACAAAACGGTTCCGTTGGAGTTGCTTCTAATTTTGCGGCATCATCACCAATCGCTGCTTCAGGCGGTGGTTATGGTGGAGGAGGCCCATCAGGTTCAACTGGAGGACCGGGAGGTTCGGGAGGCTCATCAGGAGGAGCTGGAAACGCAGGATCTTATTCTCCTGTAGAAGGATATCAAGGTGCACAAAATGGTCAATGGCATGGTCAAGGTGGCGGCGGAGGAGCTGGAGGTCAAACTCAGCACCCAGGCGCTGGTCAAACTGGCGGTGCAGGAGGACCTGGAGCACCAACAACTGTAGGAAGCCCATCAGCTTCACCAAGTCCAACTGTATATGCAGGTGGTGGCGGAGGATCTTTTTATGTAAATGGTCCAGCTGGAGCAGGCGGCCCTGGAGGCGGAGGCCAAGGGGGTGCATCAAATGGAGCTAGTGGTCAGTCGGGAACAGCCAATACTGGTGGTGGCGGAGGCGGAGGAAATGGTCCTCAGTCAAACCCAACTACAAATGGTGGATCTGGTGGAACTGGAAGAGTTACAGTAAGAGAACCAGCATTTAGTAATCCGGCTACTGCACCAGGAGTTTGGTCATTAAAAGATGTTTATTCATACGAAAAAGAGGGCACGTGGCCTACATAGGGGATAATTAAAATATGGCACATTTTGCAGAAATTAAATCAAGCGACAATAAAGTTTTAAGAGTGGTTAAAATTGACAATGACGATGTTGCTAACAATGGTGGAGAATACTCTACTGAGGCTGAAACTTGGGTAGCTAATTTTATTCCAAACGATCCTTTTATTTTAGAAGATAATGGTGGAAATTATCCAGAAACTTACTGGAAACAGACATCTTATAATGCTAATGAAAGAGGGGTATATGCTGGTGTAGATTTTACATTCCATGCTGACGAAAATGAATTTAGACGTCCGCAGCCCTTTAGTTCTTGGACATGGGATTCTACTAATAAAGTTTGGGCCCCACCAATACCTTTTTGTGAAAACACAGATGAAGGTGCAACTTTTTGGGATGAAGAAAATCAAAGATGGAAAAACGGAGAAGGAACTAAATATTGGGATGGTTCCGCTTGGCAAAACGTATAAAATAGTGTACTAATACACTATTGTGTTCAACATACTTAGAAAGAAAAAAAATAAAGTTATATTCTGGAGTCACATAAAAGGCTTAGAAGAACTTGCACCAATAGAGCCTGCTACTAAATTTTTTCCTGATTGGTTTAAAAATTTAAAAGCATTTCCTAAAGGGGCTCCTTCGTGGTTTGCAGGAACAGTTAAGACTTGTCCATCTTTTGTAGATATATATAAAAGAGCGTTTGTTATACCTTTGTGGTGTGATTTAAAATTAAATATTAACAATGCTGATGATTGGACTTGGTCTTCTCCATCAGAAATTTTTCAGTTCAGTAATCACTCTTCTACACAATACACTAATTGGCTACCAGATCATGAAAAAGAAAAAATACATTTAATTTTAAAACCTAATTGTCCTTGGAGATGTAAGACTGAAAAAGGTTACATATTAATGCAGCAGCCACTGTATTACCATTTTAATCAAGACTTTGAAGTATTACCTGGATTTGTAGAAACTGATATTTATCATGAAATAAATCAACAAATGATATTTAGAAGACCTGGAGAATTTTTCTTAAAAAGAGGAACTCCATTATGTATGTATTATGTAATCAAAAGAGAGGAATTTGAATTATTAAATATTCATTACGATGACCCTATCATTAAAAACTACAATAACAAAAACACTAAACGAGGTTACTCTGGAAACAATATTAAAGATTTTTTAAGAACAAGATTTAATGGGACTTATTCTGAAATAAGAAAGAAGTACTTTAATGATTAGTAACTTATCAGATCAAGAATTTTTTGATTATTATGTAAGGGATAATGACTGGTTTCCATTACAAAACCATGGGTTAGTGGACGAAACTGTATCTTTAAAAAAAGATGATCATGATTTTCCATATCAAATTACAAGTTATTTAAATTGTTTTAAAGATATTGAACCTTATAAAAAATCTATATTAGATGTAGGCTGTGGGTGGGGTCGTGGTACATATACTATTAAAAAATATTTTCCTAGTAATCAAGTAATAGGAGTTGACTATAATCAATCATTCATTGATTATGCAAAATTAAACTATAAAGGTCCATATTATTACAATGATGATTTTTTTAAGACTAAATTAAAATCAAATAGTTTTGATTATATCATTTTAAATTGTTCTATGCATTTTTTTTATAATGAAGATCTTGCTTATAAAAATTTAAAAAAACTACTTAAACCAAATGGTAGGGTTATTATAACTGATATCTGGACTAAAAATTCTATTAATATTTTTTTAGAAAAAATAAACAGTCATAAACTTCAAGTAGAACTTAAAGAAGATATATCAGAAAGGACTATTGACTCTATGCATTTTGATATATTTAATACTTTTGTATCTCATTGGCAATTTGTAAAAGATATATCTATCTATGCTTTTTTAAAAATACAAAGAGATAGATTAAAATTTTTTAACGACGGTGTAAACAGACAATATAAATTTATATTAAAAAATGAACTCGCATAAATACACATACTGGTTTTTTGAAAAAGCTTTATCAGATAGATTTTGTAATGATTTGATAAAATATGGAAACGAGAAAAAAGAAAAACTTGCATTGACAGGAGATAAAACCCATTCTGAAAAATTAACTGAAAAAGAAATTGATGATTTAAAATTAAAGAGAGATAGCAACATTGTTTGGATAGGTGAGAGATGGATCTACAATCAGATACAGCCATTCATTAATATGGCTAACCGAAATGCCGGTTGGAACTATGAATGGGATTGGTCAGAAGAATGTCAGTTTACAAAATATAAATTAAATCAATTTTACAATTGGCATAAAGATAGTTTTCAAGAACCTTTCTCAGATGATAAACCAAAAATGTATTCTGGAAAAATAAGAAAACTATCAGTTACTTGTTTATTATCTGATCCTAAAGATTATGAAGGTGGAGATTTAGAATTTCAACCAAGAGATCAAGAAGACCCTACTACAATACTATCAACAAACCATATAAGAAAAAGAGGAACCATTATTGTATTTCCATCTTATACATGGCATAGGGTAACACCAGTAACTAAAGGGGCCAGATACTCTCTAGTAATTTGGAATTTAGGTAAACCATACAAATGATTATTAAACCTGCATTTATTACTCCTGTTTTTGAATTTGATTTAAATAATACAGATCTTAACAATAAATTAAGAGAAGACGCATACTTGCAACAAAAAAATAATAATGGAAGAGTTGTAAGTAATGTAGGAGGTTTTCAAAGTAATCATGTCTATGATACTCCTGCAGTTAAAGATTTTTTTAAAACAATAGTTCCTTATATTGAACAAGTGAAAAAAATTGTTAACTACAATAACGATTTAAATTTAGAAGGTTTATGGTATAATATAAATAAGAAAGGAGACTCTAATAAAATGCATTGTCATGGTAAGTCTATATTTGGAGCTACTTATTATATTGATGCTCCACAAGATTGTGGTGCCATAGCTTTTGAAAATTTAGATAAACATATTGTAATGAACAGCGACAACGATGCGTATGACAATCCTTACTTTAATGGTTTCTATAATTTAATTCCTAAAGCCAATCATTTAGTTGTTTTTTATGCTTGGTTAAATCATCAAGTAAATGAAAATAAATCTGACAAAGATAGGGTAAGCTTAGCTTTTAATATACAATGAATTTTCCAATAACATATTGTCCTAATTTTTTTAATAAACCAGAAGAGATAGTAGAATTTTCTAAAACTCTTGATTATCATGCTCCTGGTAAAAATGAAAATTGGAAAGGACTGCGATCTAAGTCTTTGCATTTAATAAAACCAGACTTGTTTAGTTATATAATTAATAAAGTTTTATCTTTATATTATGATTTTAATATAGAACAAATTAGTTGGGAAAATACATACGCAGCTTTTCAAAAAATGAATGATGAGTATATTGATCATAATGACATACATACTGATGAAGATTCTGAGTTAGCGGGAATAATATATTTAAACAAAAATAGTAGTATGAATAATGGAACTAGTATATATAATAACCGTAATAAAATAATTAGTGTGTCGAATGAATTTAATTCTTTGTTGTGTTATGACTCTAAATTTAAACATTCCGCCACTGATTGCATAGGAGAAAGATTAAACATTGTTTTTTTTATAGATGTTTTGGTAGCTAAACAGACTCCTTTAGACAGATACAAAAGAGTAAATTTAAATTATGACTTTTAAAGATAAAAAATATTTAGTTATTAAAAACGCAATACCTAAAGAAATTACTGATTTTGTCTATGCTTATTTTTTTCTTAAAAGAGATGTAGCCAGAACTTTATTTGATAGAAAATGGATTAGTCCGTTTGAAGAAATGCATGGGTATTGGGCAGATGAACAAATACCAAAAACTTTTTCTATTTATGGTGATGTTGCTATGGAAACTTTACTACTTAAACTATGGCCTATAATGGAAAAAGAAACAGGCATTAAATTAGTGCCTACATATTCTTATGCAAGGATGTATAAAAAAGGTGATGAACTAATTAAGCACAAAGACAGACCTAGTTGTGAAATATCCACTACACTTAATTTAGGTGGAGACCCATGGCCTATATACATAGAGCCGGATGAGACTAAAGGTAAAGATACAGGAGAAGAATATATTGCAAGTGATTCTTCTGGAATTCAAATAGATTTAAATCCTGGAGATATGTTAGTTTACTATGGGTGTATGTTAGAACATTGGAGAAAACCATTTGATGGAGATACTTGTGGTCAAGTATTCTTACATTACAATTCTCAGGATTCTATAGACAACAATAAATTTGATCAAAGACCTCATTTAGGTCTACCTAAAGAACTTAAAAAATGAATGAAATAATAGACCATATTGGCATATTTAATAATGTTTTATCGAGAGACATTTGTAGTAAGTATATTGAGTATTATGAAAATTTAAGTGACAGTAATCTTGTTAAAAAAAGAACAGAATATAGTCATAACCCCAAATTATCTCATGAAGTTTCCGATACAGCAACAGATATATTAGCTAATTGTTTTTACAATAATTTACCAATTCCTTATATTGTAAAAGATTTTGTTCCTAAATTTTGGGAGATGTATAATATTTATGCGGACAAATACAGTTTTTTACATAAATTAAATCGACATAATATAATAGATATTAAGATACAAAAAACAAATATAGGAGAGGGCTTTCATGAATGGCATTGTGAGAAAGCATCTTTAAATGATAGAAACAGGTTATTAGCTTTTATGGTATATTTGAACGATGTAGAGGAAGGTGGAGAGACAGAATTTTTGTATCAACATAAAAGAATTAAACCTGAAACTGGAAAATTATTGATGTGGCCATCTCAATTTACTCATATTCATAGAGGAAACCCTCCATTATCCAACGTAAAATATATATTGACTGGTTGGGTAGAATATGTATCGTGAACAATTAACGTTTAAATTTTAGTTTTTTGTTATATAATAGGGAATTATGTTACAAAAATTAGGCTTTGCTCCAGGATTCAATAAACAAGTCACAGAGACCGGTGCTGAAGGGCAATGGTTTGATGGTGACAATGTTAGATTTAGATACGGTACACCTGAGAAAATAGGTGGTTGGCAACAGTTAGGGTCAGACAAATTAACGGGTGCAGCTAGAGCTCTTCATCATTGGGACGATAACGCTGGTATTAAATACGCAGCTATAGGGACTAATAGAATTTTATATGTATATTCGGGCGGAACTTATTATGATATACACCCTATTCGAACCACTTTAACTGGCGCAAAATTTACAAGTACATCATCTTCTAAATCAGTCACGGTAACATGCACCGGGGCTCATGGATTAATTGAGGATGATATCGTTATGTTCGATTCAGTAAGTGGGGTTACCGGTATAGGATCTACTTATAATGACGCTACATTTGAAGACATTAAGTATATGGTAACGTCTGTTCCAACCACGTCTACGTTCACAATTACAATGGAAAATACAGAGACAGGCACACCTTTGACTACGAGTGATGGAAACAGCACTTCTATACTTTGTTATGAACACGTAGGACCATCACAACAATTAGGTGGATTTGGATGGGGTGCTGGTTTATGGAGTGGTACATCGATTGCTTCTGCAACTACAACTTTAGCATCTACTATTAATGACAGTGTAACCGATATTCCTTTAACCAACTCAGCAGCTTTTCCATCTACTGGAGAAATAAGAATTGGCTCAGAGGATATAAGCTATACTAACAATGACACCACAACTAACATCTTAAGTGGTGGTGCAAGAGAAGTTAATGGTACTACTAAAGCCGGACACAGTGCAGGCGCAACTGTAACAAACATTTCTGAATATGTTGGATGGGGTGAAGCAGCTTCTTCTGACTTTACAATTGATCCAGGTTTATGGGTTTTAGACAATTATGGCACAAAACTTATTGCACTTATATATAACGGTAAATGTTTTGAATGGGATGCAGCTGCATCAGGAGCTGTAAATAATCGTGCTACATTATTAGCAAATGCACCTACAGCATCACGTCATGTATTAGTATCTACACCCGATAGACACTTAGTATTTTTTGGTACAGAAACAACAGTAGGTTCATCTACTACTCAGGATGATATGTTTATACGTTTCTCAGACCAAGAAAATATTGATGGTACAGATGCTTACACAGTAAAAGCAGAAAACAATTCTGGTACACAAAGATTAGCTGATGGTTCAAAAATTATGGGTGCTATTAAAGGTAGAGATGCAATTTATGTATGGACCGACACTGCATTATTTTTAATGAAATTTGTGGGTGGAGACTTTGTATTTGCTTTTGAGCAAGTGGGGACTAACTGTGGACTGTTTGGTAAAAATGCTTGTATTGAGGTTGATGGTACTGCCTATTGGATGTCGGAGAATGGATTCTTTACTTATGATGGTCAATTAAAATCTATGCCGTGTCTCGTAGAAGACCATGTTTATGATAATTTAAATGCTACTTCAAGAGATCTTATTAATGCAGGATTAAATAATTTATTTGGAGAAATAAGTTGGTTTTATTGCACAGCAGGTTCCGATCAAATCGACAGGGTAGTTACTTATAATTATCTTGATTCATCACCTAAACGTCCTATATGGACAACAGGTACTTTACCTAGAGCAGCATGGCAGGATTCTGCAGTCTTTGATCGACCACACGCAACTTATTATAGACTTTCAGACAATGCATCATCAGATGTTGTTGGTAATACAGACGGAAGTACGATATACTATCAACAGGAAACAGGGACTGATCAGATTAATGCAGGAGGAGTAATAACTGCTGTAATAGGAACTATTAGTTCTGGTGATTTTGATATTACTCAACGTAGAAGTACAACGGGACAAACAGTAGGAATGCCTGACCTTAGAGGAGACGGTGAATACATTATGAGAATTAGTAGATTTATACCAGATTTTATTTCACAAACAGGAAACACAGCAGTAAAATTTAAAACAAAATTATATCCAAACAGTAGTGAGACAACTACTTCATTTACATGTGACTCTACAACAACTAAAAAAGATGTAAGAGTAAGAGCTAGACAAATTGCATTAGAGATCGCTAATACAACTTCAAGTGAAGATTGGAAACTAGGAACATTTAGATTAGATATACACCCAGGAGGAAGAAGGTAATGGCTACTGACCAAGAAATACGAGACGCAGGTTTTAAATATATTCCTCAACAACAATATTTACAAAACCCTTTTAAAATACCTACTGCACCAGAAGAAATGGTAACTAATTCCGGTATTGTAAATACAAATGCTTTTACAAATAGTGGTGGAGATAATTTTAACTCAATGGGAAATGCTTTTGGTTATGGTTCACAAATAGAGCCGGGAGGTTCTTATGGTTCTTATGACTCAATAAATTACACTGGAGGATTAGATGGGGATGTCCAACAATATGGTGTAGGAAGACAGTTTGAAGATCCTTCAGCTAGTCCAATTGGAGAAACGTATAGTTATAAAAAAGAAGTACCTGGTTTTATGAGACTTGCGGGAGGGTTTATTCCAGGAGGCAATTTTTTATTAAATCAACTAGAAAAAAGAATAAACGCTAACAGAGATCAGCCGCCAGGAACTTATAGAATTGGTGGTTTAGATGAGAGTATGAAAGGTTATTACGACAACTTAGCTGGTTCAGGAATGTTGTTTGACGGACCTGGTGGTGTAAAAACTTTAACAGGTAAAAACTTTACAGGTAAAGGTTATCTTGAAGGTCAAATGGAATTAGCTGAAAGTTTTGGTTTTAATACTATGACCGATGAAGAAATTGATGAGGCGATAGCTGCAGAAGCAGCAAGACATAGTAAAAAACATGGGGGCAATAAAGGTTTTAAATATAAACAAATGTTAGAAGCATCACAGATGTATAAAACAAATAAAGCACAAGAAAAAAATATACAAAAAATGAAGGATTTAGCAGCAGCTGAATCTAGAAGAGAATCAGAAAGACAATATAACCCTGATGTACACGGACCAAATAATTATGGTTTGGGTAGTGATGGTAAACAATCTTTTGATTCAGGACAAGGGTTTGGTATTAATGCAACAACCGGTGGTCCTGTAAGTAATCAGAGTGGTAAAGGAAGAACGGATTGGGCTTATGGAGGACTAATAAGTTTATTATAATGGCTAAAATTGTACAATCATTAACTAGAGCTGAACCAGAATATAATCAAACTAATTTACAATCATTAGTTAGGGATTTGGATGCAGTAATTACAAAATTAAATACAACGTTTCAACAAGAAGTAAAACAGGAGATAGAAGCTAAAAGTTTCTTTTTAGAATAATGGCAGTAGTAAACCAATATAAATTTGTAGGTAAAGATAATGACACTACAGGTAATGCATTAAATGTATTTGGTACAAATAAACCAGGAGTAAATGAAACTATTATTGTAAAATCAATATTAGTGACATCAGCATCAACACCAACTGTTACTGTAACAAACGATAGTATTACAGCTATTAAATCTGCTGCTTTGACAGCTGATACGACTAAAGAATTATTAACTCAACCGTTAATAGTTGAGGGTGGAACTACCCTTACCATACAATCAAGTAACACAGGGTCATTTGACTTTGCTGTAAGTTACTTAAATATATTAAAAGAAAAGGTAGATTAATGGAAATAAAACAAGCAAAAGTAGAAGAAACCTACAGACACAAGAAAACTGGAGAGATTTTTAAAGAAAGAAAAGACTGGGAAGCTAAGGGTTATAAGAATGAGGACATGGCACAAGATGTAAAGGTCATCATGCCAGCTCTTGATTTGTTCTCAAAAACAAAGTAAACATAGGGATTAAGGTAAAATTATGGCAATATCTAGAATGCAAGAACCCCAACAAATACAATCAGGAATAGGTTCCTTACAAGATCCTAGACAGGGTTATTTTCTAG
>Ga0209645_1001429_pt1 | contig 11990 bp, 12 predicted proteins | sample ETNvirenome_6_30_FD_184070 | JGI IMG/M metagenome (GOLD analysis project Ga0209645, IMG submission 184070) | Marine viral communities from the Pacific Ocean - ETNP_6_30 (SPAdes) (version 2) | ecosystem: Environmental > Aquatic > Marine > Oceanic | place: Pacific Ocean | collected 2013-06-19
ACTATAAGCTATGGCAAATGGCGGAATTATAGGACCAGTCAACACTACGACAAAAAAGAAAAAACCAAAAGTTTCTGTCTTTACAGCTTCTGGAACTTTAACAACTGATTCAGACACAACTAAAATTAATACAGTAGTCATTGCTGGTGGCGGTGCTGGTGGTGGAAACGACCATGGAGGTGGTGGCGGTGCAGGAGGTTTTAGAAATCTTTCTGGACAATGTATCACTGGAGGTTCACCATACACTGTTACAGTTGGCGCTGGCGGTACTGGTGGTTCAGCTCCTACAGGTTTTAGAGGAAACGATGGTGGTGTTTCATCAATATCAGGCACAGGAGTAACAACAATTACTTCCGCAGGTGGCGGAGGTGGAGGTTCAAATCACCCGTCTGGTCCTGGACCAGTAGCGATAAATGGTAAAGACGGTGGTTCTGGCGGAGGCGGTGCTGGAATTGCAGGAGGAAGTCCATCACCATGCGGTGTAGGAGGTTCAGGAAATACACCTCCAACTAATCCACCACAAGGTAATGATGGTGGTGATGGTAATTATTCAGGTGGAAGTCCAGCAGGTTATCCAACAGGCGGTGGAGGTGGAGCAGGTGCCGTAGGTGCTGATGGTTCAGGTCCAAACGCTGGTGCTGGTGGTGCTGGTGCATGCACTAGCGGAACTATATTATCTACATTTGGTGGAGCAACAACATCTCTTACTCCAGGAGGAGTATTAGCTAAAATAGGTGGCGGCGGTGGTGGTTCTGCTTATCCAAATGGAAACAATGCAGCCGGTGGCGCAGGCGGAGGTGGCGCAGGAGTAACTAACACTACTGTTAACCCAGGCGCTGAAAATACAGGTGGCGGTGGTGGAGGAATTTCACAAGCATGTTCAACAGCAGGTGGACTAGGTGGATCAGGTTTAGTAGCTGTCGAAGAAATTACAACAACAGGACCAGGAGCAACTGGTATCTTTACAATGGAAGAACTTTATGATGCAAGATTAAATAATAAATGGCCTTCTCCATCTTTTGGAAGTATAAATATTTTAACAATAGGTGGTGGTGCAGGAGCTGCACCAAACAGAGGTGGTGGCGGTGGAGCTGGTGGATATAGATTTAATACAGCTTTAGAATTAGGTAGTAACAATAATTACACAGTAGGTATAGGTGCTGGTGGAGCAAACACACCTAACACCGATCAGACCCAATCAACTTGCTCAACTGCTGGTAATGGAAGTGATTCATTTTTTTCTGGACCAGACATTTCAACTTTTACAGCAGCTGGCGGTGGACACGGAGGTATGGGAGGAGCTGCAACATCTCCTTCACCTGCTACTGCTAAATCTGGTGGAAACGGTGGTTCAGGCGGTGGATCTGGATCTGGCGATGGAGCAGGAGCAGGAACATTAGGATCTGGTAACAGTCCAGCTACGTATACTACACAAGGTAATCCCGGCGGAACAGGATCGCCTAGTAACACTGCAGGCGGTGGCGGCGGTGGAGCAGGAGCTGCAGGAACACCTTCTCCAGGATCAAACGTTGGTGGAGCTGGTGGAGCAGGAGCTAATAACTGGCCAGGAGATTGCACATTAAGAGCTGGTGGCGGCGGTGGTGGAAGAAATTGTGGCTCAGGAACTAATGGAGCAGCAGGTCCCGGTGGTGGAGGAACAGCTAACGGAAACGGAACTGCTAGCACTGGAGGTGGAGCAGGATCTGGAGGTACAGGAACAGCTGGTACTGGTGGATCAGGTGTAGTAATTATTCAATATCCAGGACCTCAAAGAGCAACAGGTGGAACAGTTTCATGTGTTTCTTGTAAGACACAACATTTATTTGCAGGTTCAGGAACTTTTAGAACTGCAACAGGAACTTTTACTAATCTTGACTATTTAGTAATCGGTGGTGGCGGTGGAGGTGGAACAGGTTATGGTGGTGGAGGTGGAGCAGGTGGTTATAGAACTTCTTATTGTGAACCTTTAGTTGAGAAATTATTTTTATCAGATTGTTCAACACACACTGTTACAGTGGGTGGTGGAGGCGCTGGCGGTGCCAGCCCAGGAGCAAGTGGTGTTAACGGAACATTTTCATCCATTGGAACTATCACAGCAGCAGGTGGTGGTGGCGGTGGTAAAAATTGTGGTGTAGCAGGATTAGCTGGAGGATCTGGCGGTGGTGGCGGTGGAGCTTTAGGTACTGCAGGAGCTGGAAACACACCTTCTACAACTCCACCTCAAGGAAACCCTGGTGGATCAGGAGGTCCCGCACCTGGTGGATACTACGGTGGTGGCGGCGGTGGAGCTGGCGTTAGAGGATTTAATGGAGCAGGCGAACCCGGTGCAGGTGGAGCAGGTTTAACATCTTGTATTACTGGTTCACCAGTAGCAAGAGGTGGTGGCGGTGGTGGAGCACACTATCCAGGTGGTGGTAGACCAACATCAGGAGCTGTTGGAGGTTCAGGCGGTGGAGGAAACGCAGGAAATATTGGACCAACAGGTGCAGGTGGAAGTCCAGGAACTGTTAACACAGGTGGCGGTGGTGGAGCAGGTGGTTTTAACCCTGGAGGACCAAATCCAGGACACCAAACTGCTGGAAATGGAGCAACAGGTATAGTAATATTAAGATTACCTACATCTAATAAACCATCTAATTTTGCTGTAGCTCCAGGTACAAATACAATAACTACAACAGGTTCTTGCACTGTGGCTACTTTTACTGTAACAGGAACGTTGACTTTATAGTTGATTGTACTATTAAAATTATATATAAAATAAAAATAGGAGATAAAAAAATGGCACATTTTGCAGAACTTATACAAAAAAAAGATCCATCTGGTTTTACAGAAGATTTACACTGGGTTGTAGAAAGAGTTGTTGTGGTTGATAACAAACATGTTTCAGCTGATGAAGCTCTTGATGGAGAAAATTGGTGTTCAACATTTTTTGGTGGAGGCACTTGGAAACAAACTTCTTATAATCACAATTTTAGAAAAATGTATGCTGGTAAAGGTTTTATTTATGATCCAGCTAAAAATAAATTTTTACATCAACAACCTTTTGCATCTTGGTCATTAGATGAAAATGATGACTGGAAAGCTCCAGTTACATATCCAACTGATACAGAGGGAAAAATAGTTAGTTGGGACGAAGCTGGTCAGAAATGGACCGCTAAAGATTCAGAAGACAATAATTATAATTGGGACGCATCAGGTCTATCTTGGGTGTCCGCATAGGAGGACATTAAATGCCAAGTACCAAAGGCGGATCATTAAACGGCGGAATAATTGGTAAATCCAATAAAGCATCTTTTGGAAAAGATAATGTTACAACCGTAACTGCATCAGGAAATTATACAACACCTTCATCAGTAACTAAAATTAGAGCTGCTCTAGTAGCAGGTGGTGGCGGTGGTGGTTATGATTTAGCTGCAGGTGGTGGAGCAGGTGGTTTATTAAATGACGGAAGTGTAATTTCATTATGTGCAAGTACAGCTTATCCAATTGTTATTGGTGCTGGTGGTGCTGCTGGTAGTTCTTCAAAAGGAGCTAACGGTCAAGACACAACTGGTTTTTGTAAAACAGCTGTCGGAGGTGGCGGTGCTGGAAGTGGATGTGCAGGTTTAAATGATGGAGCCCCTGGTGGATCAGGAGGTGGTGGAGCAAGAGCAGGATCTAGTGGTGGTTGCGGAACAGCTTGTCAAGGAAATGATGGCGGAGCTGGAGCAGGACCTCCAACATATGGTGGCGGAGGTGGTGGTGGAGCCAACGCTGCAGGAGCAGATGGTACTGCGCCAGGTGGTGGCGGTGCTGGTGGAGCTGGAACAAATATTAGTCCTTCATTTGCAGGAGCACCTAATTGTGGAGTTTATGCCGGAGGCGGTGGTGGAGCTTCAGGTTCCTCAGGTGGAACTGCAGGGGCAGGTGGAACTGGAGGTGGTGGAAGAGGTAGAGATGGACCAGGAGCTTCGGTTGCTGGGACTACAAATACTGGTGGTGGCGGTGGCGGTGGAAATAACGTTGCTGGCGGTGCAGCTGGTGGATCAGGAATAGCAGTAATAAAAGAATTAAGTTCATCTTCAGGAGTTTGGTCTATGCAATCTCAGTTTGCTGCAACAAAACAAGGCACATGGCCACAAGCAGGAATTAATGTAGATTATTTAGCAATAGCAGGTGGTGGTGGAAGTGGTAACGCACCAAACCAACCAGTAGGATCTGGTGGAGGTGGAGCAGGTGGATATCGTACATCTTTTTCTGGAGGTTCTGGTGGAGGAGCTTCTCCTGAATCAAAATTATTTATAGCACCTTCTGGTGGAACAATTACAATTACAGTAGGTGGTGGTGGAGCTGGAGGTCCTTCAGCTTATGCAAGTCCTGCTACTCAAGGTACAACAGGAACTAATAGTGTGATATGTGGAGCTGGCGCTAGCATTACTTCACTCGGTGGTGGAGGTGGCGGTGGAATTGGTGTAGACGGTCGTCCTGGTGGTTCTGGAGGTGGATCTGCAGGAACAGCTAATACCTGTGGAACAGGTACTGCTTGTCAAGGTTTTCCAGGTGGACCTGGTGGTCCTAATTATTTTAGAGGTTCTGGTGGTGGAGGAGCTGGTGGTGCTGGCGGTGAAGGAGGCCCTTCAGGTCCAAAAGCTGGTGGTGCTGGTTTAACTTCTTGTATAACAGGTTCTCCTGTAGCAAGAGGAGGCGGTGGTGCTGGTGGAGGTGGCGGAAGCGCTACTGCAGGTGGTGGAAATGGTGGAGCGGTTACCACAGGCGGAACAACAGGTACTGTTGGTACAGCTAATACTGGAGGTGGCGGTGGAGGATCTTACGCTGATTATGTTGGTGGTGGAGGATTAAATGCTGTTGGCGGAGCTGCTGGTGGATCGGGTGTAGTTATTATAAGAACACCAAATGCTTTTACTGTTGGAGTTTCACCTGGTACAAATAGTGTAGCAAGTTGTGTAGGACCAGCTAACGATAAAGTGGCTACTTTCACGGTTTCTGGAACTTTGACTTTAAGTTAGTATTAAGTTATAAAAAGAAAGAAATAATGAATTTAACAAATTATTACTATTATTTTAAATCAGTTATCCCTGAAAGAATCTGCGATGACATTGTTAAATATGGAAAATCCATATCTGATCAAATGGCAGTTACAGGTGGATTTGGAAACAAACAATTAAATAAAAAACAAGTTAAAGATTTAAAGAAAAAAAGAAATTCAAATATTGTTTGGATGAATGACAGGTGGATATACAGAGAAATACAACCTTATGTTCATCAAGCTAACGTCAATGCAGGTTGGAATTTTAATTGGGATTGGTCTGAGTCTTGTCAATTTACTAAATATGAAAAAGGACAATTTTATGATTGGCATTGTGACAGTTGGGATAAACCTTATATAACACAAAATCCTCAAGATCCCACTCATGGTAAAATAAGAAAATTATCCGTGACTGTTTCTTTGTCTGATCCTAAAGATTATAAAGGCGGTGAATTAGAATTTGATTTTAGAAATTTAGACCCCGATAAAAAACCAAATATTAAAAAATGCACAGACATACTACCCAAAGGTTCTTTAGTTGTTTTTCCTTCTTTTGTATGGCATAGAGTGTGTCCTGTTAAAAAAGGATCAAGATATAGTTTAGTAATATGGAATTTAGGATGGCCATTTAGATAATGAAAAAAGAACAATTATATAGAGAAGATTATTTCACAAATCCCATATATTGGATGGAAAAACCAGAGTGGATAAAAAAATTAAATAAAGCCTCTGACCCCTATATCAAAAAAGCACAAAAAAATAATCAACTTAATGTTAAAGAAAGAACTAAAAAGTTTGGCGATAAAGGAGATCACGGAATGGTTCATCATTCCACAAGTCTTATAGGTGATCCAAAATTTAAAGATTTACAAGATTGGATATTAGCCACTGCTTGGAATTTATTGGATGAACAAGGTTTTGATTTAAAAGGTCATCAATTATTTTTAACTGAACTTTGGGTCCAAGAGTTTTCACATCTAGGTGGTGGACATCATACTTTACACACCCACTGGAATGGTCACATGTCTGGTTTTTATTTTTTAAAAGCTAGTGAAAAAACATCTTGCCCAGTTTTTGAAGATCCTAGACCTGGAAGACAAATGAATTTATTACCAGAAAAAGATAAAAATAAAGTTAGTATCGCTACCTCACAAATACATTACAAAGTAAAACCTGGTAGATTAATATTTTTTAATTCGTATATGCCGCATTTATATAGTGTAGATAGTGGTTATGAACCATTTAGATTTATACATTGGAATATACAAGCAATACCAAAAGCAGTATTACAACATGCCGATAATAAAAAATAAATTAAATAACTTTGTAAAAACAATGTTAGGTTCAAATAGAATTAAAAAATCTACAGATTTTGTAGAAAATTTTATTGAAGAAAAAAAGAAAGAACTTAGGAGGAATAAAAATGTCGTTCAAAAAAAATAAATACACAGTAATGAAAGGAGCCATATCAAAAGAGTTAGCACAATTTGTTTATACATATTTTTTAAACAAAAGAAATGTAGCTAGATTTTTGTTTGATCAAAAATATATATCTCCATTTACAGAATATTTTGGTGTCTGGAATGATACTCAAGTTCCTAACACATATTCACATTATGGTGATATAGCCATGGAAACTTTACTACAAGGTTTACAAAATAAAATGGAAAAACATACAGGATATAAATTACAGCCAGCGTATTCTTATGCTAGAATATATAAAAAAGGTGATGTATTACACAGGCACAAAGATAGGTATTCTTGTGAAATATCTACAACATTAAATTTAGGAGGAGATCCTTGGCCTATATATTTAGACCCAACAGGCAAAGAAAAGCAAGCTGGTGTTCAAGTAGATCTAGATCAGGGAGACATGCTAATTTACATGGGTTGTGAATTAGAACATTGGAGAGAAGCTTTTGAAGGCAAGGACTGTGGACAGGTATTTTTACATTATAATGATGTTAAAAAGAAAACTGCTAAAGCTAATATGTATGATCAAAGACCTTTCTTAGGCTTACCAGCTTATTATAAGGGCTTTAAAATCAAGAAATAATATTATATAATTCTGTTTTGATGAGGAGTATTTCCACCACACCACAATACTCCTCGTCTAAACAGGATTATTTATGTTACAAAAAGTAAATTTTTTACCAGGTTTTAATAAACAACTGACAGATACTCAAGCAGAGGGTCAATGGGTTGATGGTGATAATGTTAGATTTAGATATGGATCACCTGAAAAAATAGGTGGTTGGGCACAACTAGGTGAAAATAAACTCACTGGTGCAGCAAGAGCTATGCACCATATTGTAAATAAATCAGGAAATAAATTTTCAATTATAGGCACAAATAGGATTTTGTACGCTTACACAGGTGGTGTTTTTTATGACATACACCCGGTTCGAGCGACTTCAACTTTAACAAATGCTTTTACAACAACAAATGGATCTGCATCTGTTACAATCACATTTTCAACAAATCACGGTATTAAAGCAAACGATATTGTTTTTTTAGATAACTTTTCTACAATTACAAATTCAAACTATGTGGCTGCAGATTTTAATGATAAAAAATTTATGGTAACGTCTGTACCATCTTCATCAACAATTACGATTACAATGCCCTCTAATGAAACAGGATCTGGTGCTACAGCATCTGGAGGTATAAGAGTTCAAGCTTATTATTCTGTTGGTCCAGCGGAGCAGCTACCTGGGTTTGGTTATGGCTTAGGACAGTGGAGTGGAACTGTATCAGGAGAAGCTACGACAACTTTAAACGGAGGCATCAATGATTCTACAACAACGATTGTATTAACAGATGCTTCTTTATTTCCAACATCAGGAACAAACTTTATTCAAATAGGATCAGAAGAAATATCGTACACGGGTATATCTACAAACACACTTACAGGTGTAACAAGAGGTGTAAGAAACACTACGGCGGCAACACACTCTAACGGTGCAACAGTTACAAATTCATCTGACTATGTGGCGTGGGGTGAAGCAGCATCTGGTGACTTGGTTATAGACCCAGGCATGTGGTCTATTGACAACTTTGGTGATAAAATTATTGCATTAATACACAACGGACAAGTTTTTGAATGGGATTCAAATGCAGCTAACGCGACAGCTACCAGAGCAACAATTATATCTGGTGCACCCACAGCGTCCAGAGACATGATTGTATCCACACCAGATAGACACTTAGTGTTTTTTGGTACAGAGACAACTATCGGTGATGCATCAACACAAGATGAGATGTTTATAAGATTTTCTAATCAAGAAGATATTAATACTTATACACCTACAGCAACTAATACAGCAGGCACACAAAGACTTGCTGATGGATCTAGAATTGTAGGGTCTGTTAGAGGTCGTGATGCGATTTATATTTGGACTGACACTGCCTTATTTACTATGCGTTTTATTGGTCCACCATTTACATTTGGTTTTGCACAGGTAGGTACAAACTGTGGATTGATAGGACAGAATGCAGCGGTTGAAGTAGATGGTGCTGCATATTGGTTTTCTGAAAACGGATTTTTTAAATATGCTGGTGCCTTACAATCATTACCATGTTTAGTAGAAGATTTTGTTTATACTGATTTGAATACTACAGCTTCGCAACTTGTTAATGCAGGATTAAATAATTTGTTTGGTGAAATTAATTGGTTTTATTGTTCATCAGGATCAACAGTAATAAATAAATGTGTTACTTATAATTATGTAGAATCTACACCTCAAAGACCTGTTTGGACAACAAGCACTTTAGATAGAACAACATGGCAAGACTCTGCTGTGTTTGGCAAACCACACGCAACAGACTATGACGCTGGCTCAAATAATTCTTATGACGTAGTTGGTAATACAGATGGTTGCACTATATATTATGAACATGAAACTGGAGTAGATCAAGTTACTGGAGCAGTATCAACAGCCATAACTGCTAACATAGAATCTGGGGATTTTGATATAAGTCAAGGTGGTGATGGTGAATTTTTTGCAAAAATTAGAAGATTTATACCAGACTTTTTATCGCAAACGGGTAACACACAAATTACATTACAATTAAGAAATTATTCTAATAGTTCACAAGCAAGCTCCCCTCTTGGCCCATTTACCATAACATCATCTACAACTAAAGTAGATACGAGAGCTAGAGCTAGAGCAGTATCATTAAAGATTGCTAATACAGGTGCATCACAAAATTGGAAACTTGGTGGATTTAGAATAGACATACAACCGGATGGTAGAAGATAATGGCAAAGATAGTACAAATATTAACGAGACCTAGTAAAGAATACAGACAAGATGTTGCTGACGCACAAGTTAGAGATCTTGACGCTGTTATACAAAAATTAAATACAACATTTCAAGAAGAATTAAAACAAGAGGTAGAAGCTCAAAACTTCTTTTTAAATTAATGGCAAATAGTTTTGTAAATGCAAAGGTAGATTTAACAACAACTGACAACACAACGTTGTATACAACACCTTCTGCTAACGTATCTTTAATTAAATCTTTATTAGTAGCCAATGATTCAGGATCTGGATGTAATATTGATGTTACTTTAACAGATGCCGCTGGTAATGTATTTACATTATTTAAAAGTAAAACCATAGCAACTAACACGACAACTGAACTTTTAACTCAACCTCTTGTAGTGGAAGAGAGTGAAATATTAAAAGTACAAGCTAGTGACGCGAATGAGCTGCACGTTATAGCTTCAATACTACAAATACAGCCAAGAGAGGTAACTACATAATGTTAGAGTTAAAACCAGAGAAAATAATAGAAAAAATTAGTAATAAAAAAACAGGTGAAGAATATGAAAATGATGAGGTTTGGAAGGCAAAAGGAGTGTCTCCAGAAGACATAAGACGAGATATTACGGTAGTAATGCCTAGCCTTGATTTATTAGGAAAAACAAAGTAAAAAGGACGTTACAGGATAAAAAGCCTGCCAACAAAGATTTAGCTAAATTATGACAATATCAAGAGGACAGATGGAGAGACAATTACGAATGGGTGGCGGAATCATGAGCCTTTCAAAAGAAGGTATTGGTGGCGGTGACTACAGAGGTATTGATATGGGTAGTCGAGCAGGTTTTGGTGTAATTAAAAAAATTACTAGAGGCGCTAAGAAAGCTGTTAAAGGAGCAACTAGAGCAGTTAAAAAAATTGCATCATCTGATGTAGGTAAAGCTGCATTGTTGTATGGTGCAACTGCGGGACTAGGTTCTATTGGAAGTGGTCAAACAGGTTTAGCAAGATTTGCTCCAAGTAATTTTATGGGTAATCTTGGTAGAATAGGTAGTTTTATTACAGGTGGAGCAATAGGTTCAAATCCAGTTGATGAAGTGGCTTTGACAGGTAAACAAAACATATTTCAAAAAGCTTTAGGTGCAATAGGTTTAGGTGGTGGCGGTGATAAAGGCAGCGGATTTTTAACTAAAGGTTTAGCTTTAGCAGGATTATCTACTTTCTTAACAGATCAATTTGGTATGTCTCCAGAACAAGCTGAAGAGACAATAGCTAACCCAGAATCTAGAGCACTATACTTAAGAAGATATTATCAAAATTTAAATCCTAACGCTCAACCAGAAGAGGTAGAAGAGTTTGTTGCTGCTAATGTAGCAGAATACTCAACAGGCGGCAGAGTAGGTTTTGCTAATGGTCCAGTATTACCACCAGATACAACACAACCTGTAAATCCTTTTGGACCAAAACCAGGAGACTTTGGTATTGAAGAAGACATCCCAATAAAAATGGCATCTAATTTAGAAAACGATAAAATATTAGAAGCTCTGTTTGAAAAATATTTAGATATGGGACTATCTCCAAAAGATGCTGCAAAAGCAGCACAAGAAGAATTTGATAGAATGAGTAAAAGAAAAATGGAAGACACAAGAGGTCTAGCAGCCCTAGGTGGTAGAATGGGTTTTGATGAAGGAACACCTGGTCGTGGTGTAAGTGGACTTATGAATCAGTTTATGTCAGACGACGACGGCATAGTTGTAGTAATAGAGTTTGATGAAAATAATATGCCAGTCTTAAAACCAATGTCAAAATCAGAACTTAAGGAAGAAATGGCGGGAGAAGGTGACGTTGTTACAAGAAATAACAAAGCCAAAGGTGATTCTGCAAGCATAAACGCTATGCAAGCAGCGAGCGCCGAGGGACTACCTTTAAGGCAAAATCCAAAAGGTGTTAAAGAGTTAGATCTTAGAGATAGTGGTGGATTTATACCACCGGTTGGTATAAAAGAAAAAGCAGACGACATTCCGGCTATGTTATCAAACAATGAGTTTGTATTTACAGCAGATGCTGTAAGAGGCATGGGAGATGGTGACGTAAACTTAGGCGCACAAAGAATGTATGATCAAATGAAAATGTTAGAAGCAGGAGGAAAAGTATAATGTCTGAAGTAGTAAGAACAGCACCAGCAGAGTTTATTGAAGCGGGTGCAAAGACATATTTAGACGATCTTACAAAAGCTATTGGTGATTTTAAGACTACAGATCTTTCTACTATCATGGGTCCACAGTTTGTTGCGGGACCGGGTGCATTAACAACACAAGCAGAATCATTAGCCTCTGGTCTCGGTGGCTTTGAGCCTTTTTTACAACAAGCACAACAATTAAGAGGACCTCAAGCTTATCAAGCTTACATGTCTCCATATCAACAAGATGTTATTGATACAACATTAGCAGAGTTTGATGTGCAAGCTGCAAAAGGTTTACCTGGATTAGCAGCTCAAGCAGTTAACGCTGGAGCTTTTGGTGGTGGTAGAGAAGGTGTACAAAGAGCCGAGTATCAAGCAGCATCAGATAGAAACAGAGCAGCATTACAAGCACAATTATTACAACAAGGTTTTGGTCAAGCACAAAATTTAGCTGCACAAGACTTTACTAGAAACATACAATTAGCTCAACAAACACCTGCGTTGCTAGGTCAACAGAT